>Ga0153931_100009_pt1 | contig 258003 bp, 211 predicted proteins | sample TSNJ015MetaG_FD_104730 | JGI IMG/M metagenome (GOLD analysis project Ga0153931, IMG submission 104730) | Attine ant fungus gardens microbial communities from New Jersey, USA - TSNJ015 MetaG | ecosystem: Host-associated > Fungi > Mycelium > Unclassified | place: USA: New Jersey, Wharton State... | reverse complement strand
TCCTCTGTAGTTCAGTCGGTAGAACGGCGGACTGTTAATCCGTATGTCACTGGTTCGAGTCCAGTCAGAGGAGCCATATTAGAGACGCCCGCTTAAGGAAACTTAAGCGGGCGTTTTGCTTTGGGCGAAAGCTCATTGGCTGCGAAGAGTATCCGCAGCCGGTGCATCAATGTGCCAGCATTTCGTGGACAATCTGCTCTTTGCTCAAAGCGTATTCATAGTAGGTAGGCCAGTGGTCCATCTCCCTCAGCAAGGCCTCTTGAGAGTCATTGCCCATGTAGAGATGGTAGTGAGAGGATTTTTTCGGGCCGATAATATGGTCGCTAAACTGCACATATTTTGGCGCGGTGGATTGCTTGTCACGGCATTCGAACAGGTAACGAACCCCCTTCTTGCCGGACGCATAGGTGAGAATTTTGAAACCGTCATAGTGGTACTGGCATGAACTCACCTGATTGTTCTGGTGAAATTCAATGACATTGTTTTCAATACCAATCATCTCAATATCAGTCGCATAACCCTTCTTGTAATACGCCCGATACTCTTCAACGCTTTTGTTTTTATTCTCTTTGGCCTTTTTCTGCAAAACCGGGTCAAGGTCACCGTTCAGCAGGTATGGGTTTAGCGACTGCCATACGCCATCCCAATCGCTTAGCGCGCGATCTTTCACCTCAATATTCTCAAATACGCCCTCACTGGCCTTACGCTCCTTTTCCGACAGGGGTGCGCCGTGTGCCAACGCCTGCGAGCTAGACAGTAAAAGTCCCAGAGTCATTAAAGTAATAGGTATGCTTTTTTTCATAACGTTCTCCTGATGATCCATATCAATGAAGTGTTACGTTATAACATATCTAGCAATGTTTTCAATGCGCAACTACCCAATACCCGATTAAGTATGCAGCGGTTTGCAGAGAGAAGTTACTCATCGCGGTTTTTCCTATCTCGATACCAGTAGCGTCTTCGGTGCAGCAGCCAAGTATTGAGAACGGCGTTACGCATTCGCTCCGCCCCGATAAAACCAACAACCATGCCAATCAATGGCAAAAACAGTTGATGATGCCCTTCCTGATTGAAAGCAGCTAAAAAAGCCAGTGTACAAAACACACTGATAATGGAATTTACAAAGGTTCTCCCTGGTGGTAAACCTTCAATTCCCCCTGACCAACAAGATATAGCAAAGGTCGACAGGCCCGAGAAAAATGCCAAAGGATGAATCCACAAAAAATGGAAAATAGTATAGATGCAGTGGAATGCTTCCATAGTTATTTTTCCTTTGGCATGCCGCCATACGAATAAAGAGATAAAATATTTCACATAGGGTGAAGATATTAAACCTGTCATTTTTACTCGTGTATGGATGTGTTTACATTATTTCAAATAGATATTCATAGCATACAAAGCCAAAGTGTCGTTATAACGCCCTAAGAATTTGCGTCTTGGATGCTATTTATTGCATTACTGACATCTCTGATTCTATTACCTTTCAAACTTGAATAATGGTAAATAGGAAGAATCTCATCTTTCAAGGGTACTATTTCTGCTCCGGGAATATAGTACACTCTGGCCATCGCCTCAGGCATAATTGCTACCCCCTGCCCTCGGGACATTTTCAATAGCATATTACTTACATCGTTTTCTGCACTCTCTACACAATTCTCCGGTGATAGCCACGAGAAATGCTCATTGTTGTATATAGACCGCCCATCGGTCCCAATACAGTAGAGACTCACCGACTCACTCTTCAAACTGCGGCGCACTAATTGCTCTGGTATCGTCACACTAATACTGAAGGTCGTAGAATCAGAAACGGTGTAAATATCAGGGAATTTCCTTGCCGTGAGGATGAGGTCATATCGCCCAAGAGAAAAATCGTAGCTTTCGTCAGAAAAAATATCTTTATATTTAATATCAAAGCGATGAGAGTTGAAAGAAAGGTGGTTGGCGACAAAGCCCGAGACCAGTGTCGGGACACTATCATCTATTAGGATCTTTATCATTTCTCTCTGCTTATTATTGATATAGGAGCGTTCGACCTCGATAAGTTGATGGTAAATGGGTAGCAGTTCTTCATACAGTTTGATCCCTTGGCTGTTGGGCTGTAGCCCGGTACTGTTCCTGGTGAAGAGCTGCATGTTTATTGAGCTTTCGATATCCGCGATGACTTTACTCACCGGCGTTCGCGTCAAATGAAGTTTTTCGCAAGCCTTTGCGACGCTACCTTCCTCAATGATAGTCATGAAATACTTCATTTTTATAGATGTGAATAACCCCATAGTTTATGTTCCATTTTGTAGTTAATTAAATGTAGCTAAGTTTGTTTTTTTCAAGGTGCAATATTTAGTCATCTCTAACTAAAAAATAGTTATCACGCCTCCACGCGAAAACGTTGATATTTTAAAAGGAATAAACATCCATGCTCTAATTGCTCATTAATTACTTACAATTGATATTCAGACGTTCTCTGACGCTTCTTATTGCCGCAAAAATGATGACCGTATCATTACACTCGTCTATATCCATCTTTTCTCTGCCAAACTACAGATGAGATAAGCCTTCGCTATGCCAAAGCGTTTATAATTAGATACAGTCTTAAATGTTTAACAAGAGCAATATATGCCCAATCAAAAGCCAGTGAAATATTTTGGAGTGTAAAGTTACAACAATAACTGTCTAGGCTGTTTTACATGGATTCAAATAACGTGGTAAATAAAAATCAATAGATTCATCAAACCATTTTTTAGTGCACACAAACTAAATAATGCACAGCTAATTTATTTAAACCCTCTTCACGACAAATCTTACAGGTAGCGCTATGAATTCAAGCGAGGTAATATTTTATTAACAATAAAAATAAAAGATGTTTTTTTGCTGTTAAGAATATTTTTATCAAAAAAACAAAAGACGCAGATCCAGACTAGAGAGTCTGAATTTTTAAGCTGATGAGAAGGGAAATTTAGCTTGGAGAATAAACAGAGTGGCCAGCGCTATCCTGTCAAAGGCAGCGCTGGCTAAGAAGATATTCGGTAATTACTTACTCATTAATCACGGCTTTTTTGCCATCGAGCGCCTTATGAATAGCGGCTTCCAACTCGTTGATTTCGAATTTAGCGACATAGCCGTCGGCACCGACCTTGCGCACGTGGTCTTCATTGGCACTGCCAGAGAGCGAAGAGTGGATGATCACCGGAATATTCTTCAGGAACTCATCACGCTTGATGTTTAAGGTCAGCGTGAAGCCGTCCATCTCGGGCATCTCCAGATCGGTGAGCACGAAGGCGATTTTGTCGGAAATTGGCCGCCCTTCCGCCTTGGCCTGCTCGGCAATCTTCTTGATGTTATTCCAGGCTTCAAGCCCGGTGACATGCATGACGCTCGGCACTTTCATGCTGTCGAGGCCGTGTTGCAGCATTGAACGCGCCACTTTGGAGTCCTCGGCGACAATAGCTACCGCCCCCGGTTTCAAGGCAAAAGCTTTGGTCTTGTCCGCGTCAATTTTGGTATTCCGGTCCGGCGGAATGATGTCATACAGAATTTGCTCAACGTCCAGCACCAGCGCCAGACGATTGCTGGATTTGTCGTTGTCCAGACGCGCAATGCTGGTGATATTGCGACTCTTCACTCCGGCCTCAGCAGCCAGCACCTGACTCCATTCCAGCCGCACGATGTCATCCACCGACTCCACCGCAAAAGCCTGAGTGCTGCGGGCATACTCGGTCACCAGCAGAATATTCAGCCCGGTTTTAGGCTCACAGCCCACCACCGCAGGGAGATCGATAACCGGAATGATTTCCCCACGAATATTCGCCATCCCCATCATCGGCGAGGCCATTCCCGCCGCTTTAGTCAGTGGCGGCATGACCACGATTTCCCGCAGCTTGAACACGTTGATGCCATAAAGCTCAGACTGCCCGTCGTCTTGAGAATTCCCCAAGCGGAACAGCAATAGCTCAAAACGGTTTGATGAGGTGAGATTGGTTCTCTCGTCGATTTCTTTCTGAAAATTATCCATGTCTTCCCCAAGAGAGAATGCTGAGCGAGGCGCTCTTAGCGACGCGGGGGTCGCTGGCTTAATAGGGTTATCGACCGTCGAGATAAAATACTTAGGCAGGAAGATGAGAAAAGCCCGTAGTTACGGGCTTTTTGTGATGTCGCTCGGATATTTCAAGCAGCCAAACTAGGACTCCGTATCGCGGTCTTCCACCGCCAAAGAGACCAGCCCGATGCCGAGCTTTTTCGGCTCAAATCCGCTGCTGGTACCTTCGATTGGCTCAGTAGGCGACGGCGGCGTAATGACGATGCTTTGCACATTGCCCGGATTGGTGAAAGGCACGGTGACGGTTTCATCCTGCGCGTTAAAGGTGACGAACTGCTCTTCGTCCCCCACTTTGACCGAAATTGGCTTGCCGATGTTGTTGCCATAGGCGCGGGCGCGCAACACCAGATTGAAGCTGGCCGGGAGAGGATCGACATAATCGATTTTCACCGCCGGAGCCAGATTAGCGTCTGACCAGCGCCCCCAGTCTTCGACACTAGAGATACCGCTGACGGCCTGCACCTGCTGTGGAAGCCCCGGCAGCATAAAGACAATCGCCTGCGACTGATATTTAGTGGCGGCGTCATCAATATTCAGCTGGTCCACCGTGCTCTGGTAAACCTGCTGGCTGCCTGTGGTCTGCGCGAAATCAACCTTGCCTTTATAGACCGCGCCGCTGGCCTGCACTATCTCCGGCTTGGATGCCAGATTGCCCGACGCCACGCACAGCCCGGTATTCAAGGCCAACTCGGGTGCCCACACACGGCCCATCTCATAGCACTTGTCCACCCAAACATAGTTGTCGCTCATGGTCAGCGAAGCCAGCTGCTTTTTCAGCGGCGTGGAGAGATAAACGTCAAACATCGGCTCCACTTTATTAACGCCAACTTTGAGGATAAACGGCACTTTGATGGTCATGCCAGAGAAGGTAAAGGTGTTGGCCTTGTTATCAATACTGTATTTATTGATGCGATTCGGGAAGCCCCACTGCTTGATAACCGCAGGTTTCCAGCCCTCAATCTTCTCATCAATATTCATAAACTGGGTTGCCAGTGAGGTGCTCGACAGGCCACTGCGCCCCAGCCCGATAAAGTTATCGCCACCCATCAGGTCCAGCACCGTGGCGCCATTATCAATGGTGCTGCGTTTCACATTGTTCAGCTCGGCCTGCGGGTTGCGACCGTCCATCACAAAAAACAGGTCTTTGCGGTTTTTCTTGGTCAGCATGCTGTACGCGGTGTTGTTCATCGCCAAATGGTCAGAACTCACCACGATAATGGTGTTGTCGTAGTAGCCAGAAGCTTTGATTTTATCAATAAACGCCGCCACCAGCTGCTGGCTACAGGCCACCGCGCTGAGTGAACGGTTATCCTTATTGTTCACCAGATACTCTTTTTTGGTGCAGCCGCGCGAGATAAAACCATCGGGATGATGAGTATCCACGGTGAGAGCGAACAGCGAGAAAGGCTGCCCCGCCTTGCTCAGTTCGACGAATTTTTTATAGGCTTCATCCAGTAAAGTGTCGTCGTACCAGCCCCAGTCATTCTTATAGGACGGGTCTTTAACCGTGCTGCGCAACTCGTTGTAACCATACAAGTTATCGAAGCCGTGGGACTTGAGGAAGGTGCCCTTGCCGGCGAATGCCAGCTCTGCGCCCTGATAAAAATAGTTCTGGTAGCCCGCGCCCTTCAGCACGTCGCCCAAACAGACATTTTCCGGGTAGAAGGTCGACAGCGCGCTAGAGGCGTTGCCATCAAATGGCGCAAACAGTGGAATACCGCACAGTGACGCGACCATGCCCGCAATCGTATAGCCGGTGCCGGGCACCTGCCGCGTGCCGGTAAAATCAATGCTGGCATCTTTATGCTTGGAAAGCTCAGTGGTCAGGCCGGGGAAGGTTTGCTCATCAAAGTAGGTGCGTTCCAGACTCTCGCCAAAGATATACACCAAGTTCGGCTTCTTACCCTTAATCACCTTCTGCGGCACTTTATAATAGGTGTCGAAGTCGGCGGTATCGCCGCTGATTTGCGTTTTCACCAGACGGGAAATGTTCTGGAAAGCCTGAGTCGAACCCACCGAGAACACCGCCAGCATCACGGCGCACACGCTGTATACCCAGCTGCTGTTGCTGGCGCGGCGCTTTTTCAGGCACCAGACCAGCAGCGAGACTATCGCCACCAGCGCCACCACCAGCCCAGCGAATGGCAGAATATATTTGCTCAGTCCCGCCCCTTTCAGGCTGCTGGTCACGGTGTAGAGCACGGCATCAGTAATGCCGTCGCCGGTAAAATAGTTACTGCCAATCAGCACTAAATTGAGGATCACGTAAAGCGTCAGGAAAAACAGCAGCAAAGAGAACCAGATACGGCCCGCCGAGGCGCGTCGCACATACAGGAAAATGGACGAGACGAATAAAAAGAATGAAATAAAATCTGTGACCATTGCTGCGCCCTGAAACATAGAGGTAATAAAAGATGTTTTGCCTGCCAAGCGCAGGGCCGAATAATACGGGGATGCGCTATATAGCGTAATAAAATCAACAGGGTCAACGCCTGTTTACTGTTGGAGGTCAAGTTAAGGCGAGAAAGCGGAAATATTTGCCCAAAACGTGATCTGCATCGCTCGTTTTCAACAAAAAGTTAACCTTCGTTTAATCTTATCGAAACATTCGCCACAGACAAATCAAATCGTGCCTATCACCAGCATTGGCGCGCTTTTCAGCTAATTCCCATAGGTGATTATTTTGGATTGAATTGGGGATTAAGCGCCGCAAGAGGGTGCGCCTGAGGGCGCTATCGGGTATTTTAATTCGCAAAGTCATCACGATATTTGAAAAGGGCAACAGAATTGATGAGAAAACGTGCTTTTTTAGCCGTCGGTTTGCTGGCAATGGCGCTGTCTGGCTGCACCAGTGATTACGTAATAAGCACCAAAGCCGGGGATTCGATTATCAGCCACGGCGAGCCGGACAAAGACCGCGACAGCGGCATGACCAGCTACGTGGCCTTAAACGGCGACTACCATTTGATGAACACCAACGATATCGCCGACATCCGCAAGAAGTAAATTTACTGCAACAGCCATTCGGCGCAGGCTTCATCCGTGACCAAGCCGTTGATCCACTTGCCATTTAGCGCGGCGCGAATGGCAAGATGCTTGGCACTTCCTCCCGCTAACGCAATAACTGGCTTATCATCGTGAGGCTTAGGGCCGACGCTGGTTAAGCGGGCGTTAAGCTCACTCTCAATCCGCTCTCCCTCTGGCCCCATAAAGTGGCCCAGCACTTCGGCCACCGCATTTCTCGCCATTAAACCTTCGACGTCCTGCTCACTAATAAAGCCGTCTTTATGTAACGGGCAGCCCGGCTCAATGGTGCCGATACCAATAAAGGTCACATCAGCCTGACTGGCCTTCTCGCTCACCGTGCGATAAATCCGGTGATTGCACCAGACGGCGCGGTCTTCTTCACCATCGGCAAACAGCGGCGCTGGCAAAATGAAATAGCGCCCTTGGGTCTTCTGCGCCATCAGCAGCGGCACGTCGTAGCGAGTACAGGAACCGTCCGAGGCGATAGCCCCAATCAGCGACACGCTGCTGTGCTGCGGGCGTTCTACATCAGCCAGTTCGTCAATGGCGGCTTTCAGGCTACGCCCCGAGCCGACGCCAATGATCATCGGCTGCTCTTGTTTGATGTACTGCGCCATCACTTCCGCACCCGCGACCGCGATGGCGTGGCTGATACCCGCATCATCCATTCCATGCCCCGGCACCACTTGGCAAACGCCCAGACCAAAACGTTTTTTTAGCTGGGCGGCTAATTCCATGCAGCGGCCAATCGAGTGGGAAATGTGAACGCTGACCAGACCGTTATCCAGCGCGCTGGCTACCAGACGCTGCGCCACTTGGCGAGACACCCCCAGCGCGTCGGCGATTTCATTCTGCGTCTGCCCCGCCACGTAATACATCCACGCCGCACGCGCCGCCTGATCCAGCCTCTTATCACTCTTATTCATGCCCACTTCCCGACTCGCCAATTTCACTGCCGCCATGTTATCGCCATTTCCTCCCTGCCGTGACAGCAAAATCTCCCCAAGATCGGAAAATGTGAGCCAAAGCCCACTTGACGGGCAAATGTTCCATTAAGCTATCGATAATCGAGCAAAAGCCCAACCAAAGAGCTTAAGCCCAAATAACATAGTTTAATTCGCGTGGAGATCTTATGAACACCTCACTGACCCCAACACCTCACGTCTGGCTGCACATCGGCAGCGGCTCTTTCCACCGCGCGCATCAGGCGTGGTATCTGCACCGTTTGCTGGTCCAAGGCCATAAAGAGTGGTCAATCGCGCTGGGCAATATTCGTCAGGACGGCGTACCTCTGCTTGACGCCCTGCAAGCGCAGAATGGCCAATATGTGCTGGAAACCGTGACGCCGCAGGGCGAGCGGGCCTATGAAACCATCACCTCGATTCAGAAAATCATCCCGTGGGATAACGAGCTGGCGGCGCTGGTTGCTCAGGGGGCTGACCCGCGCACCAAAGTGATCTCCTTTACTGTGACCGAAGCCGGTTATTACCTCGACAACCAGTTCAATCTGGACCAAAGCAATACCGATGTGCAGGCAGACCTCAACGGCGGCTGCCGCACTATTTATGGCGCGATAAGCCACATTCTGGCGCGTCGCATCGCCAATCAGGGGGGGCCGGTAACCTTGCTGAACTGCGACAACCTGCGCCACAACGGCGACCGATTCCACAGCGGCTTGTTGCAGTTTTTAACCCTGCGCCAACAGCAAAGCACCCTCGACTGGGTGAAGCAGAACACCCGCAGCCCGAATACCATGGTGGATCGCATCACCCCGCGCCCTTCGCCAGAAGTGGCCGTGCGCGTCGAGCAGGCCACCGGCATCAAAGACCGCGCGCCGGTAATGGGCGAAGCCTTTATCCAGTGGGTAGTTGAAGATGATTTTATTGCCGGACGCCCGCCGCTGGAGCAGGTCGATGTCGAAATGGTCGAGTCCGTTCTGCCTTATGAAGAAGCCAAAATCCGCATTCTTAATGCCAGCCACAGCTGTATTGCGTGGGCCGGAACCCTGCTGGGGCAAAGCTATATTGATGAAAGCACCCGTACCGAGGCTATCTGCAAGATGGCCTATGACTATGTGACCGAAGACGTGATCCCTTCCCTATCGCCAAGCCCACTGGACCTCGAGGCCTACCGTGACGTGGTGCTGGAGCGCTTTAGCAACCCGCACATTCAGGACACCAACCAGCGCGTGGCCGCCGACGGCTTCTCGAAAATCCCCGGCTTTATCGCCCCGACGCTGCAAGAGTGCTATCAGCGCGGGCAAACGCCGCGCGCCACCGCCATGCTTCCCGCGCTATTCTTTGTCTACATGCAGCAATGGCACTTGGGCCAGCTGCCCTATGAGTATCAGGATGGCATTCTTGACGCCGCGGCGGTTCACGCCCTGTTTGACAGCGCCGACCCGCTGGCCCGCTTTGCCGCCGACGACAAGCTGTTTGGCAGCCTCGCCGTTAAAGCCGAATTCAGCGATCTGCTGCGCCAGTCGGTCGCGCGGGTTAATCAGTGGCTGGCCGACGCCAAGCACGCCTAGGGGAAAATTATGTATCTCGGACTGGATTTAGGCACCTCAGAAATCAAAGCCGTGGTGATTGATAGCGAAGGCCAACTGCTGGCCAGCGCCGGTGAGCCGCTAGAGGTCAGCCGCCCGCAGCCGCACTGGGCAGAGCAAAACCCTGACGATTGGTGGCAAGCAACTCAGCGCGCGGTGGGCCGTTTGCGGCAGAAATTACCACAACAGTGGGCAGAGATCCGCGCCATCGGGCTGTCCGGCCAGATGCACGGCGCGGTGCTGCTGAGTCGCGACGGGCGAGTTCTGCGCCCGGCGATTTTATGGAATGACACCCGCAGCGCGGCGCAGTGCGAGCAGCTGACTCAGGCGGCTCCCGAGCTGCTTGAGGTGGCGGGCAATCTGGCGATGCCCGGCTTTACCGCGCCGAAACTGCTGTGGGTGGCGCGTCACGAGCCGCAAATTTTCGAGCAAACCGCCACCGTGCTGCTGCCGAAAGACTATCTGCGCTGGATGATGAGCGGCGAGAAGGTGTCGGAGATGTCGGACGCCGCCGGAACCCTGTGGCTGGATGTCGCCAAGCGCGATTGGTCTGACTCGCTGTTGGCAGCCTGTGGCCTGAGCCGCGACCAGATGCCGCGACTGGTGGAAGGCAGCGACGTCAGCGCCACGCTGAAAAATGATATTGCCCGCGCCTGGGGCCTGCGCGATGACGTGATTATCGCCGGTGGCGGAGGAGATAACGCCGCCAGCGCGGTGGGCATCGGCGCGGTCACGCCGGGTGACGCTTTTATTTCCCTCGGCACCTCCGGCGTGCTGTTTGCCGTCAATGACCGTTTTCGCCCCAATCCGCAGTCGGCCCTGCACGCCTTCTGCCACGCTTTGCCCAACAGCTGGCACCAGATGAGCGTGATGCTGACCGCCGCCAGTGCGCTGCGCTGGTACTGCACGCTGATTGGCAGCAATGAAACCACCTTATTGGCGGAAATTGCCCAACTCAGCCCGGCCCAGCAGCGGCAGGCTCCGCTGTTTCTGCCCTACTTGTCTGGCGAAAGAACGCCTCACAATGACCCGCAGGCCACCGGCGTTTTCCACGGCATGACCCACAGCACCGACCGCGCCACGCTGGGATACTCCGTGCTTGAAGGCGTCGCCTTCGGCATGGCCGACGGGCTGGCGGTGATGCAACAGGCGGGAACCCAACTGCAACAGTGCTCACTGGTCGGCGGCGGTGCGCGTAGCGATCGCTGGGCGCAGTTGGTCAGTGACGCACTGGATCTGCCGATTGTCACGCACACCGGCGGGGAAGCTGGAGGCGCGCTGGGTGCGGCGCGTCTGGGCTTGCTGGCCGCCGGAGGCGATTTCGCCGAGGCGTGTCGCAAGCCGGAGATTGCCCGTCGCTTCCAACCTCAAGCCGAAAACCGCGACATGCTGCGCGAGCGATTGCACACCTACCGGCAGCTCTATCAACAGCAAGTCGCCCTAAGAAACGCCTAAAACAATAACTCCCGAGGGCGCTTAAGCGCCCCATTCTGCCCCCTACTCACCACCGGCTGCGGCGACGCGGCACAGGAGTTCGACATGCAAAAACAAGCAACCCACTGGTTCGGATTACCGATGAACCTGTTCTGGGGCTACATTGCCATCGCCATTTTCATGAGCGGTGACGGCTTCGAAATGGCTTTCCTGTCTAAACACATTATCGACATGGGCTTCAGTGCCTCGCAATCCGCCGTGGTGTTCACGGTTTACGGATTGGCGGCGGCGCTGGCGGCATGGAGCTCCGGCGTCGTGGCTGAGATCATCACGCCGCAGAAAGCCATGCGCATTGGCTTTATTCTGTGGGTGGTGATGCACACGCTGTTTATGCTGTTCGGTCTTGGCATGAAAAATTACCCGCTGATGCTGCTGTTCTACGGCATTCGCGGGCTGGCTTATCCGCTGTTTATCTACTCCTTTGTCATGCTGGTGGTGCAAACCGTGCCGAAGCAGAATCTCTCTTCCGCCATGGGCTGGTTCTGGGCCATGTACTCGATTGGGATTGGCTGCGTGGGTAGCTATCTGCCGAGCTTCACCATTCCTTATATGGGCGAAACCGGCACGCTGTGGTTTGCCATTGCTTGGGTGGCGGTGGGCGGAATTATGGCCATGACCCTGCTGCGCAAAGTCGGCAAGCCGAGCAGCAAAGCCAATCTCAGCCCGAAAGAGAAACTCGGCGAACTGAGCCGCGCGGTGACCATTCTGTTCACCAATCGCAATATTTTCCTCTCCTGCCTGATTCGCATCATCAACACCATTTCGCTGTTTGGCTTTGCGGTGATTATGCCGATGCTGTTCGTCGGACGACTTGGCTTTAGCATGTCGGAGTGGCTGCAAATCTGGGCGGTATTCTTCTTTGTGACGATTTTCACTAACGTGATGTGGGGGATTTTGGGCGAGAAGATTGGCTGGTTGCGGCAGGTGCGTTGGTTCGGCTGCATTGGCTGTGCTATCTCCAGTCTGGCCTTCTACTACTTGCCAGTCTACGCCGGGCATAATTTCTGGGTCGCGCTGGTGCCTGCCGTGATGCTGGGCATTACCGTGGCCGCCTTTGTGCCGATGACCGCCGTTTTCCCGGTGCTGGAGCCTAACCATAAAGGCGCGGCGATTTCGATTTACAACTTGTCTGCCGGGCTGAGTAACTTTGTCGCGCCCGCGATTGCCTCAATCATTCTGCCGTTCTTTGATATCGTCGGCGTGGTGTGGGTGTATACCGCACTCTACCTGATTGCTGCGGTGTTAACCCTGATGGTTAAAGTGGAACAGCCGGGGCATCCGTCGAAAGCGGCAAGCCACGTGGTGCTGGCCCCAAGCCTACTTCAGCGACCGACCCGCTAGGCGCGAATAGCCTACTGAGTTAGCCACAAGGGCGGCATCCATGGATGTCGCTTTTTTCATTCATCCTCCCTCACTTCAGTACATTCGCTCTCACCGCCTTCATGATGGCCTGCACCCGGTTTTTCGCCCCCAGCTTCACCATGCAATTGTTGATGTGAAAAACGGCCGTTCTCTCTGAGATGGAGAGGATACGGCTGATCTCCCAGCTGGTCTTCCCCTCGGCTAGCCAGTGCAGACACTCCTGCTCTCTGCTGGTGAGCATTGGCAGGATAATTTGCTCCTCATTAGCTTTATTAAAGTGTTTAGCTGCGCAATTATTGAACTCCTGAAGGTAGATAGACATCATGCCAATAATACTTATTGAGTCTTTATTAGAAATAAAATAATCATCTTTTCGCACCACGCTTAGTACCCCAATATATTTTTCATTCAGGGGTAATGATATTGAATAGCCATAACGTATGCCGTGTATTTTTGCGCAATTCAAAAATTGGTCGTCTAAAGATAAGTCGATGCTTGTCCAAATATTAGGTGACTGGTAGTGCTGGGCCTTATTAATAATAGGGTCGATTTTGTTAAAGCCGTATTCTATATATTGCCGCCTCCATTCTGCATTGAACCCCTCTAATATAAAGAGGTCATCAAAGCCTTTCTTGGGGACAATGACGTAGGCATAACTATCGAATTTTATTGAATAAATCCACCTATCTATCTTGGTTTTTATTTGGTCATCGACTAGGCAACTGAGGTCGGTAAACTTGGTATATACATCCTCACTTTTGATCATATTATAACCACGCGTTTGGTGGGCCGTGGAATGATTATAGAAAGCTTAATCGAACTGTCAATTATTCCACATTCCCTAACCTGCAATAACTGTCAGGTTTGATCACTTTTTTTCTTTATTATCTATAAGTGCATGAGCAATAAAGACTAAATAAAATAACGCTAATTTGCATAAATATTAATTAAGTCCAAACTCATTCTCGAAGTCTGAAATACCTCAACGCGTTCTATAGCCGAATTTTAATTTGGTGTAGAAACTTATTTTCTTAGCGAATTATAAGGAATGTTTATGTCAAATATCATTAAGCCTGACCTAGCTACAGAAGAATCCTACCGCATCGATGGTTTTGATCCCGCTACTTCCACAGAGAAATACAGCTATACCTCTGCTCGCGTGGCTAAGCCGGTGTACAACAAGTACAACAACGCCGGTCGTCCAAAAGTATTTGGCTACTACACCGACTGGTCACAGTACGACGGCCGTCTGCAAGGTAGCCAACAACCTGCTGACCGCGGTCGTGGCGTTGACCTGACGCTGGTGGCCCCGACGGCGTTCGACAAACTGATCATCGGTTTCGCGGGTATTCTCGGCGACCTCGGTGAGAAGTCGACGGCTATCGCTAACGGCGCAGCGGCTTTCGGTTTGCATGACCAAGACGGCTCTGTGACTTTCCTTGATGTGTGGGGCGATACGCAGACTTACGTTAACAACGGCTTCCCAAGCTACAAAGATGTCACCATGCCTGCCGATTTCCAGCAGGAGAAAGTTCAGGGCGTGCTCGGTGGTCTGCGTGATTTGCAAAAACGCGCCAAAGCCGAAGGCCATGATCTGGTGCTCTCCTTCAGCGTCGGTGGCTGGACCATGAGTAATGGTTTCTACAACATGTCTCGCGATCCACTCCAGCGTGCCCGCTTCACAGCCAGCATTGTGGATATCTTCAAACGTTTCCCAATGTTCTCTGAAGTGGATATCGACTGGGAATACCCAGGCGCGCCGGGTAACAACAACCCATACGCTGAAGACGATAGCGTCTACTACGTGCATTTAATCAGAGAGTTACGCAACGCCTTCAACAATGCAGGTCTGCCGAATACTAAGATCAGTATCGCGTCATCCGCTGATCCGGCCATTCTGGCAAAATCTGACATTCCAGGCTTGCTGGACGCGGGTCTTAACGGCATCAACCTGATGACTTATGACTTCTTCGGCACCCCTTGGGCTCCGGCGTTGAACCACCACACTAACCTGCACAAAACCGAAGCCACCACCTATGGCACCGACGCAGCCGTAGACTTCCTGATTGGTCTGGGTGTTCAGCAAAGCAATATCAATATCGGCTATGCGGGTTACACACGTAACGCCCGCAACGCCTCAATCTCCCAGCTTTCTCCACTGGTCGGCACCTATGATCCGGGAGCAGCAACCACCACGGGTACCTTCGAATCAGGCAGTACCGAATGGTATGACATCATCAACAACTACCTCGACTTAGAAGCGCAAAAAGGTAAAAACGGTTTTGACCTCTTTACCGATGAAGTCGCGGATGCGGATTATCTGTATAGCTCAGCCTCTAAGCTGTTCCTGTCTCTGGATACGCCACGTTCAGTAAAAGCTAAAGCGGCTTATGCACGCGATAGAGGTCTGGGCGGCGTGTTTACCTGGACTGCCGATCAGGACAACGGCTTGCTGGTCAACGCGGCTCGTGAAGGTCTGGGCGCGCCGATTATCACGCAGAAAATTGATATGTCGCCGTTCTACTTCAAAGGCATCAATGTCTCGCCAGATCCGGTTGACCGTGCCCCAGTAGCGCAAATCGAAGGGCCGAAAAGCCCAGTCTTACCAGCTACCGATTTGACCTTTGATGGGACTCACTCCTTCGACCCGGAAGGTGACCCAATCACTTATCAGTGGAGCGTGCCAGCCGGTCTGGAATTCCGGGGTAGACTGACTGACCCAATCATCCATGCGAAAGTTCCGCCAACGGGCTTCCAAAGCAGCTACACCGTTTCACTGACCGTGTCCGATGGCAGCCAAACCGGTTCTAGCAGCTACACCTTCGCCGTTGTTGGTGGAGCTAACCAGCCACCAGTGGCTTCTGTCTCTGGCAGCCAGACCGTCAACAGTGGTGCGTCAGGCACTCTGAGCGGTGCAGGGTCATCTGACCCGGAAGGCCAGCCATTAACCTACTTCTGGACTCTGCCAGCTAATGTCTCGGCGACGTCAGTCACCGGCAGCACGCTGACTTATACCGCACCATCGGTGCTGGCTGACCAGAAGCTGACCTTCAAACTGACCGTCACTGACGTGAGTGGGCTGACCAGCACGGCATCTTACGATGTCACTGTAAAACCGGCTTCCACCTACCCACAATGGGATGCCAATACTGTGTACAACCAAGGCGACCGAGTAAGCTGGAAAGGCAGCAACTATGCCGCGAAATGGTGGACACAGGGCGTTGAGCCGGGTACTCAAGACCCAGCCGGTGGTGAACCTTGGCTCAAGTTGGGTGCTAACCCAACTGACGGCCAGCCAAATAGCCCGTCTCGCCGAGCCTGCGCACCACGCGGCCGCAATCCGGGCAATAACAAGTAAATAAGTCACACTTCATCTGGGGAACATTCTGTTCCCCAGTTTTTCCTGGTACAAATGAGTTCCCGCTACGGCAGGCACTCCTCTTTAAATGATGAGAATTAAACATGAGCACAGCAGATATTATCCCGCTGGCGAGAACGCTTATTCCTCTCAGCCACCAGACCATTAATAAAACAACGTCATCTCCTTCCCTTTACGGGTGTATTTCCGGAGATATGGAGAACCAAGGACTCTTATTATCAATGTTTAATTTACGCCACCGCGTATTTAAACAGCGACTCAAATGGGATGTCTCAAGTATTGACGATTTAGAAATAGACCAATTCGATAATAACGAAACCAAATATATTATTACCACTGACATTAATAATAACGTCAAAGGCTGCGTTCGGCTATTGCCCACCACCAGCCCCTACATGCTCAGTGAGATCTTCCCTTACCTTTGGCAAAGCCAGCAACCGATGCCTTGCTCTGACAGCATCTGCGAGCTTTCCCGCTTCTCGTTTGAAAAGAATGCTGATTCAAAAAGCTACGGTTTTTCGCATTCCGTTATCCGCTTATTACGCAATTTGGTGATGTACGCTCAGAGCAATGATATTTCTCGTTATGTCTTTGTCACCACTGCCGCAATTGAAAGAATGCTCCTGATTCAGGGAATTTCCATTAACCGTATTGGCGAAGTTATTCGCATCGGTAATACCGACACCACGGTTATTTTTATGAATATTAATACTAAAACCTTTAATGCACTTTTTAATAACCCGCTGTAACTCTACTAAAACAGAAACACATATATTGACGAGGAAATAACCATGCCTAATTTATATACGCCTTTTATCGACGTCACTGTTAATGCTCAATGGAGCGACTGGCAACATTATCCGCAGGGCCGCCCTAACCCAATCTATTACGAGCGAGCGCTGAGATGGAAAATTGATGGATTGATTTTTGGTTTTTTAACTCTAAATCCTGAAACCAATACACCATGCTGGGCAGCCAGCTCGGCAATGCCTTTAGACTGGGCGCTCCCTCTGGCGCAAGAGCTTAATAGCGCGGGACTTTCGGTGATCATTTCATTTGGCGGCGCTTCTAACTCTGATATCTCGACTCATTTCTCCATTACCGAACTCGAAGAGATCTATATCACCACCATTGAACTCTACGAAGCCAAAGGCCTGGACTTTGATCTGGAAAATGGCCTGTTCGATGCCGTGAAGATTTGTGCCGCGCTGAAAAATGTCGCCAGCCGTAAACCCGACGTCGCAATCAGTTTTACCCTGCCGACCCTGCCTACAGGGTTGAATCCAAGTGGCGTCGCCATTCTGAAACTGGCAAAAGATGCCGGTATTGAATTCAGCGTCAACGGTATGGCGATGGACTATGGCGATCCCGATAATGACCCTTCAACCCAAACTGACATGGGTAAGGCAGCCGTCGACGCGGCCCTGAGCATCAGTGGGCAGATCGCCCCGCTCTACCCTGATCTGACTGAAAAACAACGACTCAGCAAAGTGGCCGTCACCCCAATGATTGGCTTGAACGATGACGGCAGTATGTTCAAGCTCGACGACGTCAATACGCTAACCCGCTTTGCCAAACTCAATCCACTGAGCTTTATTGGTATCTGGTCATTTAACCGAGATAACCCATCGGGCTATACCTATGTGGATCTCGAAACCAGCAGTAACCCGGAACAGCGAGTTTCAGGTGAATACTCGCAACTGTTTGTTTCCGGGCTGAAGGCTGCCACACCGCCGACGAATAACAGTAAGCCCTTTGGTCGCGCTTATTATCAATTGCACCCCGCTACAAAAAACCGCCGTTGCGAGTGTCCTGACTGACATTGGCTGGGTTTAGCGGATAAAAAAGCCGGGCATAAAAGCCCGGCTTTTCATGAAAACCACTCAGGCGATTAGAGGCCGTTTTCAGCAATGTCCATCGCGAAGTAGGTCAGGATGATGTCAGCACCTGCGCGTTTGATGGCACCCAAGCTTTCACGCACCACGGCGCGTTCGTCGATTGCACCGGCCTGCGCGGCGAACTTGATCATCGCGTATTCACCACTGACCTGATACGCCGCCAATGGCAGGCGCGAGGCTTCGCGGATGTCGCGGATCACGTCGAGGTAAGCACCGGCAGGTTTCACCATCAGCGCATCAGCGCCCTCTTGCTCATCCATCAGCGATTCACGCACGGCTTCGCGGCGGTTCATCGGGTTCATCTGGTACTGCTTGCGGTTGCCCTTCAGCACGCTGCCGCCCGCCTCGCGGAATGGCCCATACAGTGAAGACGCGAACTTAGTGGAGTAGGCCATGATTGAGGTGTCGATAAAGCCCGCTTCGTCCAGCGCGCTGCGGATAGCCTGCACTTGGCCGTCCTGAGCCGCAGAAGGCGCGATGAAATCAGCACCGGCGGCGGCGGCCACCACGGCCTGCTTGCCGAGGTTTTTTAGCGTGGCGTCGTTGTCTACGCCGTGGTCATGCAGCACGCCGCAGTGGCCGTGGGAGGTGTATTCGCAGAAACAGGTGTCGGACATCACAATCATTTCCGGCACGGTGTCTTTACAGATACGCGCCATGCGCGCCACCAGACCGTTTTCATTCCAGGTATCGCTGCCGGTGGCATCCATATGTTTGGAGATACCAAAGGTCATCACTGAGCGAATACCGGCGCGGGCATAGCGTTCAATTTCAAAAGCTAAGCGGGATTCAGGGATACGCATCACACCAGGCATGGCTTCGATCGGCACGTATTCAGATGTCTCTTCCTCTACGAAAATCGGCAGTACCAAGTCATTCACGCTAAATTCGGTTTCCTGAAAAAGAGCGCGCATGGAATCGGACTGTCTCAGGCGGCGAAGGCGTGAGTTTGGGAACTGGTTAGACATGAAAACTCCTAAGAAATTAACCTGTTGCGTTTTAAATGTAGTTCGCATACCAAGTCTGACGAGGGAACTCGTCGAAAGCGAGGGCGCTATTTTATAACAACTTTTAATGAAAGGATTAACTTTACGTGAGGAGATGTTAAGAAACTTACTACGGCAATCGGGGTAACACGCGACTGGAACGCGGAGGGTGCACCCCGCCGCGTTCTACATAGCCAGTAAAATAGCTTAGACCTGCACGAAATGGCCTTTCGACACTTCATTATATTGGCGAATAGGCGGCACATAGCTGTTATCGCGCACCGGGCTTTTCAGCTCATCCACCTGCATATGGCGCTTGAGGCCGCGCCGCGCCGGGTCTGGCACCGGCACGGACGCCATTAGCTTGCGAGTATAGGCATGCTGCGGGTTGTCGAAGATGGCGGCGCGCGGGCCGATTTCCACAATTTCCCCCAGATACATCACCGCCACCCGATGGCTAACACGCTCCACCACCGCCATGTCGTGGGAGATAAACAGGTATGAGAGGTTCATGCTCTCCTGCAAATCGAGCAGTAAATTCACCACCTGCGCCTTGACCGACACGTCCAGCGCCGAGACAGATTCATCGGCGACAATCACTTTCGGGTCGAGGGTCAGCGCGCGGGCGATGCAGATACGCTGACGCTGGCCGCCGGAAAACTCGTGCGGGAAGCGGCGCATCATATCCGGCGACAACCCCACTTTGTGCAGCAGCGCGGCGGCCTTCTCTTTGGCGTCGGCGCGGTTATGCAGCTTATGTTGCAGCATCGGCTCGATTAAGGCGTCGCCGATACGCATGCGCGGGTTGAGGCTGGCGAACGGGTCCTGAAAAATCATCTGAATGCGCTGGCGCATTTGCAGGATCTGGCGCTTATCAATGTTCATCACGTCAAAGCCGTCGAAGTCGATTTCGCCGCTGTGCGGAGTCATCAGGCGAGTGACGGCGCGGCCGGTGGTGGATTTCCCACAGCCCGACTCGCCCACCAGCGACAGGGTTTCCCCCTGCAACAGGTCAAAACTAATGTTTTCCACCGCGTGAACCGCCCCCACCTGTCGGCTCAACAAACCGCCGTAGACCGGGAAGCGCGCGCTGAGATTTTTCACCGACAGCACCGGCGTCTGCCCGCGGTCTGGGGTATTGGCGACTTCCAGCGGCTGGGTCGACGCGCCCGTTTGCAGGTCAATTTGCGGGAAACGTAGCGGCCAAGGTCGCCCCTGCATTGAGCCAAGCTTCGGCACCGCCGCCAGCAGAGCGCGGGTATAAGGATGCTGCGGGCGGTGGAACAGCTCGGCGGTTTCGCCACTTTCCACACACTCGCCGCGATACATCACCAGCGTGCGGTCGGCGATTTCCGCCACCACGCCCATATCATGGGTGATGAACAGCACCGCCATCCCCTCCTCTTCCTGCAAGGTTTTAATCAGGTCGAGGATCTGCCCTTGAATGGTGACATCCAGCGCGGTGGTGGGTTCATCGGCAATCAGCAGTTTAGGCTTCAGCGCCAGTGCCATGGCAATCATCACGCGCTGGCGCATGCCGCCGGAAAACTGGTGCGGGTATTCATCAAACCGCGCCTGCGCATTAGGAATGCGCACTTTCTCCAGCAGGCGCAGCGTCTCGGCCCGCGCCTGTTTGGAAGACATCCCGCGATGGCGTTTCAGGCTTTCGGCAATCTGCCTGCCGATGCTAAACGTCGGGTTGAGCGAGGTCATCGGCTCCTGAAAAATCATCGCCATTTCGTTACCGCGAATGTCACGCATCGCCTTGTCCGACAGCCCCAGCAGGCTGCGCTGATTGAGGTTAACCACCCCTTCAATTTTGCTCGACTGGGCTTTGAGCAGGCGCATCACCGACAGCGAAGTGACGCTTTTGCCCGAACCGGATTCGCCCACAATCGCCAGCGTCTCCCCCGGATAGACCTCAAACGACAGGTCACGCACCACCGGCAGCCAATCATCTTCGCCACGAAACGAGGTGGTGAGATTTTTGACTTCCAGCACCGGCAGGCGTGGCGTTGCGGCTTGTTGCGGGGTCGTCGCGTTCATGTTCTTTCTCCGGCAAAGGCAAACAGGTTAAGCCAACAATTAACGGCTGCGGGCTGAAAGCAAGGTTTCTGGCGTGTAGGTAAAGTCTTTGTCGAACGGGAAGGTGTCGCGCACTTTGCGCAGGCGCGGCAGGCGCTCGACAAACTGATCGACCACGCCGTTGGACAGCGCCATCAGATTCGGGCTAGCAATAGGGGCAAGTTCCGGCGACAGATAGCCCGATTTCACTACCACAATGTTGGCGTTGTGCGGGTCCAGTTCCAACGCGGTGAAGTCGCTAATGTTGTGGTACGGGCGACGGCGAGCCGACACCACGATATCAATGCCGCCGGTGCGCAGCACCGCCTGACGGTCAGCCGGGGCCAGTGCGTCGAGCAGCAGAACCACCTCGAACTCGCCTTTTACCTGTGGGCTGGAGTGGTCCAGCGACGCCCCGAGAGTCAGGCTGAGGCGCGAACCCACGCCCGCGTTGAACGCCGCTTCGGTGGCGGGTAAATCGGCAATACCGGCGACAATCACGCCATCGGCATATTGGGCAATCAGCTCGGCCAGCACGTCGGCACGGTCACCCACGCCACCGCCGGTCGGGTTATCGCCAGAATCGGCAAGCACCACCGGGCGCGTCGGGCTGGCAATCGCCTTGGTCACGCAGGCTTTCACCGTGTCAGTTTCACAGCCGAAGACGAAATCTTCGCGTGCGTCCCAGTAAGCCTGCGCCAGCTTTTTGGCTTCGCGCTCCAGCACGGCTTGGTCAGTGCCGGTCATGATCACCGCCGCGGTGGCGCGTGGCTCGTCAGCCCAGACATAGCCGACCATCAGCGAGCTGTCCCAGATGCCGTCAATCTCATCAATCCCCGGCAGGCGGGCATACAAGCTTTTCGCTGGCTCATCTTCGGTGCTGGTGCGTTCACCCGGCAACACCACGGGCACAGGTGCCCACAGCAGGGTGGGCTTGACGCCGGTTTGCAGGGTTTTAATCAGCATCGCCACCGAGCGGCGCATAGTTTCTTCCGTATCAATGTGCGGCGCGGTGCGGTAGGTAGAGAACATATCGATGGCATCAATGATTTTCTGCGACACATTGCCGTGCAGGTCGTAGCTGACGCTGATCGGGCAGTCGTCCCCCACCGCCTCGCGGGCCGCGGCGATCCAGTCCCCTTCGGCATCTTCCATCCCTTCGACATACATCGCCCCGTGCATCGGCAGGTAGAGGCCGTCGAAAGGCTTTTGCGCTTCTAATCCACTCAAAAATTCGGCTTTGAATTTTTCATAGGTGGCCCGCGATACCGGACCACCGGCAATGGCGCGGGCATGAATGGTCGGCAAGAAGGTGGCCGGATAATCCTGCAAGAACTTGAAGTAAGGCGCGGCGAGCAGCGCCCCGTCGCGGGTAATGCGGAAGTCTTTCTCTTCGTTGAGCACCGGGTTGTAAGTGCTGCATTCGATATGGATACCGCCGACTGCTATACGCATGGTGTTTAACCTCAGAATTCAGAGTGTGAAAGTGAACGTTTCAGCAAGATTTCAGGCCGACCAAAAAACGATGCGCTGGGATGCTCGCCGCAGCGCGCGCCCAAGTATCGTCATTAAGCGCGAAGGTTTTGACCGGCGTTAGCCCGGCCACGCCCGGCAGCACGTTGGCATCTATCGACTGCTGTACCACGGTGCCAAACAGCCCGGAGAAGCTCTGTTCCTGATGGGCAATCAGGATCATGTCCGGGTCATTAATTTGAATCAGATGCGAAATCGCCAAGCCCAGCGCGGTGCCCGCCCGATGCAAAATGCCAATCGCCGCGTTACTGCCGCGCGCCGCCAGCTTTTCCAATTCGGCGAGGGAATTCACCTCGAGAGACTCTGCTTTAGCCCGCTCCATAATGGCGTTAAGTGAGGCCAGCGTGTCGAGACAGCCGCGCTTGCCGCAGCGGCACGGCAGGCCGTCCAGCTCAATGGTGCAGTGGGCAATTTCCCCCGCGCCGCCGTGGAAACCGCGATGCAGCTGGCCGGAGATAAAGTGTGCGTTACCAATACCCGCGCCGTGGCTGACCAGTGTGAAGTTGCTCAGTTCGCGGGCGTGACCAAAGCGTTTCTCACTCACCGCCAGCGCTTTGGCGTCGTTTTCAATGGCGACGGCAATCCCTCCGCCTTGATTAATGGTCGGGCAGTGTTGGTGAATGCTTTGGCGGATCAGGTCGGCCAGCGGCACGTCGCGCCAGCTCAACAGCGTGGATTGCACGCAGGTTGACTGATGTTCATCGATGAAGCCCGACAGCGTCACCCCCAGCCCGAGCAGCTTGTCGGCAGCGTCGGCATGGGCCGCCAGCAGTTCCGGCAGCGCGGTGGCGATGTTATCCGCTAGCCGCTGCGGCTGATTGTCGAGAGGGAATGTCACCCGCGACAAGATGTCGCCGTGCAGATTAATCAGCACCATGTGAGCCGGGTCTTGTAATAGCGACACGCCCGCGAAATAGGCGCCGTCCGGGTGTACGGTTAAGCGCACCGACGGGCGCCCTTGCCCCGCGCCCGGCACGGTTTGCGATTCGAGCAGCAGCCCGGCGTCAATCATCTCGCGCACCACCCCGCTGACCGCGGCCTTGCTCATGCCGGAGAGCTGAACGAGGTCAGTGCGGCTCAGGCCATCCGTTGCGGTGATAGCCCCTAATATCTGTTGTTGTAAGGTGGTTAGCATATTTGTTTCCGGGCTCTCAAATTTCAATCAGCTGCGTTGACATTAAACATTAAAAATGGATATATCAATGCCAATTAGTTCACATTTTGAACCAAACATCCCAACATAAGTTTTTCATATGAACTAATTACGCAAAAAAACGTTCACACTGTTTTTGATGTTTTCGAATCACCTTTTAATCATTTACACGTAATACCCAAATGACTTCGACGTGCAGAAAGACGGCAAACCAACGAACCTCGATGAGCTCACACAGGTCAGTGATTCGGGCGAGATAGAGCAGCCAACGCCTCTGCGGTTTGAAAGATGACGGGTATTTATGGGCAGAGGAAATACGATGAACAGCAAAATGCGATTAACTCTACTAAGTACGGCGCTGCTAGCCGCACTTTCCTCCCCGCTCTACGCGGCCACCCTGACCATCATGCAGAACGAAGCGCCACGCAGCATGGATCCCGGCAACCAGACGGCGACCTTTACCGGCACGGTGCTGGACCCGATGTATGAAGGTTTGCTGCGCATGTCGCCTGAGCTAAAGCCAGAGGCGGCGCTCGCCACCTCGTGGAGCAGCGATGAGAGCGGCCTGAAGTGGACCTTTAAGCTGCGCAACGGGGTGACTTTCCACGACGGCACGCCGTTTAACGCCGATGCGGTGGTTGCCAACTTTGCCCGCCACCTCGACGCCAAGCGCGGTCTGGCGGCCAGCGGGCGTCTGCGCACCTTCCTCGAAAGCGTGACCAAGGTGGATGACTCAACGGTGCTGTTCACCCTGAAGAAGCCTTATCCTGCCTTCCTCAATTTACTGACTACCGGCGCGTCCTTGATGGTCAGCCCAACCGCCGACAAGGCCGGTACGCTGGACAGCAAAGCCGTGGGGACTGGCCCGTACAAAATGGTGCAGTACAAAACCGGCGAATTCGTGCTGGAAGAGAAATATCCGGGCTACTGGGGGGATAAAGCCAGCGGGCCGGACGACCTGAAATGGACTTGGAGCGCCGAGCCTTCGGTGATGAATATGGCCCTGCAGGCTGGCGAAGCTGACGTGATTAACCCGGTGCCGCCGCAGTTCGCCAACGTGCTGAAAAGCAACCCTAAATTCCAGTTGCATGAGAGCCCAGGCTCCGCCGTATTCTGGGTGGCGCTCAACACGGACCTCAAGCCATTAGATGACGTGCGCGTTCGTCAGGCGTTGAACTTCGCCACCGACCGCGCGGGTCTGGTGCGCGCCATTATGTCCGGCTTCGCCATTCCGGCTAACTCGCCGCTGGCTCCGGTCACAGCGGGTTATGACAAAACCCTCGACCCGTATCCGCTGAATCTGGAGAAAGCCAAGGCGCTGCTGAAAGAGGCCGGGCTGCCAAACGGCTTTACCATGTCGATTGCGGTACAAGGCCAAGACGCGCGTATCGGCCAAGTGCTGCAAAGCATGTGGGCCAAAATTGGCGTGAAGCTGGATGTTCGCCAGATGGAAAGTGGCGTCTGGGCCAAAGCCGCCTTTGCCGATCAGGCTGGCAAAAAAGCCGATAACACCGGCGCGGTGCTGGCCTCATGGTCTTCCGGCGTTAACGGCGCAGACCTGCAACTCCGCCCACTCTACTACAGCAAAAGCTTTGCTCCGGGCGGCGCGAACCTTGGCTTCTTCAATGACCCTAAACTGGATGAAATGCTAGACAAGGCGGCTTCAACGCAGGATGAAAATGCCCGCAACGCCATCTATGTCGAAGCGCAGAAAGAGATCAACCAGCAAGCGCCGCAAGTGCTGCTGTACTACCAGAATGACCTGTTCGCGACAGGCACCGGCGTGTCCGGCGTCACCATGGTTCCGGGTGGTCAGATTGTTGTAAAAGACGCACATAAGGGTTGATATGAAAGCTTATCTGGCAAAAAAACTCATCGCCTTCCCGATCATTCTGATCGGCGTGTCGATGCTGATTTTTGGGTCTATCCGCGCGCTGCCGGGCGACCCGGCGCGCCTGATGGCCGGGCCGGAAGCAACGCAGGAAGCGGTGGATAATATGCGCGTACGTCTTGGGTTGGATCAGCCGATCGTTACCCAGTACGTGCATTTTGCCACCGACGTTTTGCACGGGAATCTCGGGCTGTCGTTGCAGTCGCAGCAGCCCGTCACGCAGGAAATCGGCGAGCGTCTGCCTTACACGCTGGCACTCGCCGTGCTGGCTTACTTTTTGGCGGTGGTGATTGGCGTCCCCGCTGGGATGATTGGCGCGGTGTATCGCAATCGCTGGCCGGACTACGGCGTGATGCTGCTGGCGATTGCCGGGGCTTCAATTGCTAACTTCTGGCTCGGGCTGATGGCGATGAACTACTTCTCGGTGTCACTCGGCTGGCTGCCGCTGCTCGGCGCGACCTCGTGGAAGAGCTACATCCTGCCGTCGGTGACGCTGGCGGTATTACCTATGGCGGTGATGGCGCGTATGACCCGCTCGAGCATGCTCGACGTGCTGTCGGAGGACTATATCCGCACCGCGCGCGCCAAAGGGCTGTCCGCCGTCACCATCTATTGCAGCCACGCGTTTCGCAACGCGCTGATCCCGATTGTCACCATTGTCGCCCTCAACTTCGGCAGCCTGATTGGCGGCGCGGTGGTCACCGAGTCAGTGTTTAACTGGCCGGGCATCGGGCGTCTGTTAGTGGACTCGGTGCGCTATCGCGATTACCCGGTTATTCAGGGCGTGGCGCTGGTCGCGGTGTGCGGCGTGGTGGTGATGAACCTGCTCGGCGAGCTGTTGATTGCCTTCTTGAATCCAAAAATAAGGTTCGATTAATGTCTGCCATTATCACGCAACTACCTCGTCGCAAGCCGCGCACGCTGCGGTTCTTCCGCTGGTTATGGCGTCACCCGGCGGTGACCTTTGGCGGTCTGATTGTCGGCGCGATTGTTCTAGTCGGTATTTTCGCGCCGTGGCTGACGCGTCACGATCCCTACGCGCAGGACCTGATAGATACCCTGCTTGCTCCTTCGGCGGACCATCTTTTCGGCACGGACGACTATGGCCGCGATATTTTCGCTCGAGTGATTTACGGCGCGCGGATTTCCATTATTGAAGTGGTGCTGAGCGTCGGCTTGGCGATGCTTATCGGCATTCCGCTGGGAGTGATCGCCGGGATGGCCGGGCGCTACGTCGACATGGTCATTATGTGGTTTATGGACATGCTGTTTGCCTTCCCCGGCATCGTGCTGGCGATTTTAGTGGTCAGCATTCTGGGCGGTGGATTGGTCAACTTGCTGATTGCCATCTCGCTGTTCGCCATTCCGGTTTATGCCCGTTTAAGCCGCAACCTGACTCTGGGCCTGAAACAGATGGAATACGTCGAGGCGGCGCAGGCACTCGGCTTGTCACATTACCGAATTATCGTGCACTACATTCTGCGCAACGCCGTCGGGCCGATTATTGTCCAATCGACGCTGACTGCCGGGACGGTGATTTTGGCCGCCGCCAGCCTCTCGTTTCTTGGTTTAGGCGTGCAGCCACCCATGCCGGAATGGGGTACTATGATGAGCGATGGCCGAAACTTCCTCGGCATAAATATTTACCTTTCGCTGTTCCCCGGTCTGGCTATCATGCTGACGGTGCTCGGGTTTAACGTCCTGGGCGATGGATTACGCGATTTACTGGATACCCGCTCATGAGCAAACCTTTCTCCGCTGCGTCAGCTGATGCGGCGGTTTTTTGTGCCGATATCGGCGGTTCATTTATTAAGTTTGGTATTTCCGCGCGTTCAGGAGAAGTGGAAGAGTTTGGCAAGGTGCCGACCCCGACTGCCTCGTGGGACGCTTTCGTCGCTGCCGTACAGGGTTTGATCACCCAGTACGCGCCGGGCTACCCTGCTGACACGCCGCTGGCTATCTCCACGGCGGGTTTGGTTTCACCACAAACCGGCGAGCTGCTGGCAACCAATATTCCGGCATTTACCGGCCGTTCGCTGGCGGCTGATCTCAGCCTCGCCTTGCAGCGCCCGGTGAGTGCCGCCAATGACGCCGACTGTTTTGCCTTGGCCGAAGCCTATGCCGGAAATGCGCAGAATCAGCCAATAGTGGCGGGAATTATTCTCGGCACCGGCGTTGGCGGAGGTTTGGTGATCAACGGCCAGCTAGTGCGCGGACACGGCGGCGTCACCGGCGAGTGGGGTCACGGCGCGATCACCCGCACCGAGCTGCTGATCAATGGCAAGACCTATCACATCCCCCGCCTGCCCTGCGCCTGCGGCCAACACGGCTGTCTGGATATTCTCGGCGGCGCGCGCGGCTTGGAGCGCCTGCACCAGCATCTCAATCAGCAAGAACGCACCAGCCAGCAAATCGTCGACGGCTGGCAAAACGGCCAGCCAGACTCGGATTTAACCATCCAAGCCTGGCTGCAGCTGGTCGCCGAACCTCTGGCCCTGCTGGTCAATATCCTCGGCCCCTCCAAAATCGTGGTCGGCGGCGGCTTAGCCAACGCCATCCCCCTGATCACCGCGCTAGATCTGGCCGTCCGCAATGGCGTGCTGCATCGCTACCCGGAACCTGTGGTCGTCACAGGGAAATTTGCTGGCGCTGGCGGGAACGGCGGGATGATAGGAGCAAGCGTGCTGGGGCGTTTGAGCGAACGCCAGACGCTTTAAAAGCTGGAATCTTTTAAGGTCAAGGTCAACACCGTGGGCTCGCCGCCCACACTGGCCCAAAGGGTTTTAAACGAAACCCTTTGGAATCCTGCGTTTTTTACTGCTGATAGATCGAGGCTGCGCAGGGTCGGAATGGACGTGTTTGAGGTACTTTAGTGACAGCCGCGAAGTGCCGCCGCTTAGGCGGTTCCCTCAGTTCGGGTCTCGAGCCTTTGGTCTCGAACCACTCCCTCGGCGTCACTTCTGAATGCGGCCTACTGGCATCTCGACCGTGCCGTTTCACCAACCCCACACCCCACCTAGCCTCATAGAACCAAAACCCGATTCAGCTGTTTTTCAGCATAGCCTGTAGAATTTCCCAAGCTTTATCCAGACGTTCAAAACCGTCGCGGTCGAGGAAGTGGCCGCCGTGGGGGATGCCCTGTAACTCCGCGTCCAGATCCTGACTGAGTTTGAGTGAATGCTGGGGAGCAACGATGTCGTCATTAAGGGAAAGCAGCACGGCGCGCTGGCGGATACGCTTTTTCAACAGCTCATAGTCCAGCGACTGCTGAGTGAAACCCTCTAATTCAGGCAAAGTTTCAACCGCCCCGCCGAAGCCAGAAACCATCACCACCCCGCCCACTCGGCTTGATGGCTTCAGTGACTCAATAAACCGCAAAGCCGTCACACACCCCAAGCTGTGCCCGACAAAAAAGGTATTTTCATCGGCATCGCACACTTCAGTCTGCATCGTAGAACGCCAAGCCGCGTCATCCGGCGCGATCGAATTGGGCATCTGCAATACTTTCACCTCAGCGCCTTCCTGCTCGGCTTGCTGTTTCAACCAAGAAAACCAATGAGAATCCGGCCCCGCCATAAAACCATGAATGATAAAAACCTTCTGCACTGCGCCCACGAGTTACGTCCTTTTAGAAGAATGTCAGATAAAAAACTTAGGAAATAATAGTTGGTTTTCGCTTTTTGCTGGTTTGATTTTTTGTGGGGAGGAACACGATTTACTCCTTCTCCTCTCAGAGGAGAAGGCTGGGATGAGGAGTGGTTTGATTCAGCACTCAATGCAGCCAACCCCACACCCCACCTAGCCTTATGTCTTGATCTTCTCCGCTCATACGGAGAAGATCACCCGACTGATCATCGGGAGGGATAAAATCAAAAGCAAAACCACCTGAAACGGCACGGTGTAAATGCCAGTAAGCCGCGTTCAGAAGTGACGCCGAGCAAGAGGTGGAAAACCGCGTGGCTTTTTACGCGGGTTGTAATCCCGCAGCGAGGGAACCGCCTAAGCGGCGGCTCTTCGCGGCTGTCACCAAAGCGGCTGAAATATGTCCATTCCGACCCTGCGCAGCCTCGATCTACCAGCAGTAAAAAACGCAGGATTCCAAAGGGTTTCGTTTAAAACCCTTTGGGCCAGTTTGCGTGGCAACGCAAGGTTTTGACCTTCAGCTGCTTTGGGCAGCCGCCCAATCCCCCCGCCGAAGGCGATAAAGACAGTGCTCCTGAAGTCTATCGCCCTCGGCTACCACCGGGTGATTAAAATTCTCCTGTGGATCACAGGTCATCCCCATGCGTTTCATCACAGCCTGAGAACGCAGGTTGATCACTGCGGTGAAGGCGACAATTTCATGCAGGTCGAGCTGGTTGAAGCCCACCTTTAATGCAGCCTGCGCAGCTTCGCTGGCGAGTCCTTTGCCCCATGACTCGGCGCTGAGACGCCAACCGGCTTCGACGCAGGGGTTGAAAGGTAGCGGGTAGCCCGGCGTGTGTAGGCCGAGAAAACCGATGAACTTGTGCTCATCGCGGGTCTCCAGCGCCCAGATGCCCCAGCCGCGTTCGGTTATCAAGGCGCTACAGCGTTCGGCCAAGTTGTCACTCTCTTCGCGGGTCATGATCGAAGGGAAAAACTCCATCACGCGCGGATCGGCATTCAGCTCGGCAAAAGGTGCCAGATCCTCTTCGCGCCATTGGCGCATGATCAGGCGCGGCGTGGTGATTTCAATCGTGGGAGTGACAACAGGGACGATAAACTCTTGCATAACTCTCCTTGTAGCCGAGTGGCCGTTAATGGACTCAGTGATTCGCAGTAACATAACCGTTATACGGAATTTCTTTAGACTTACAAGGCTGATTCCACTCACTTATTACTGCGCGTAAGAGCCAGCCAGGCTTTGACCGAACCGGTGCTTTCTTGCGTGCGGTGCAGCAAGATCATATTGGCGCGCAGGCTAAAGTCATCCAGCGGCTTATAGAGCAAACCGGGCAACGGCACCTGTTCGAAGGTCGAGGGCACCAGCGCAATGCCCTGCCCGGCGGCAGCCAGCATGAGTACGCTCAGCGTGCTTGAAACCTGATGAGCAATGCGCGGCGGGCTGCCCAAGGCTCGCTCCAACTGCGCCAACTGTCCGCCATCGGCTTTGCCGGTGGAATAGACAATCAGCGGCTCGTTGGCAATCATCTCTCTGGTGAGAAGTTCAGCGCCCGCCAAAGGGTGGTCCTTGGCCAGCGCGATGACCATCGGCCAGTCGCCAATCAGCTCTGAGCTAAGTTGGCTATCAAACTCAATGCCCATCTGGGGGCAGTAGCCAACGTCTATTTTGCCCGCCAGAATGGCTTCGCTCTGCCACTGCGGGGCCAGCTCTTGCAGCTCAATCTCCACCTGCGGATAGTCAGCATTGAAGGCGCGCATATCCGCCAGCAGCTTGCCGGTAAATACGGCGTTGCCTGCAAAGCCAATCCTCACTTTGCCGGTTTCCCCACGCAGGGCGCGCTGCACCACGCTTTTTGCCCGCTCAGCCTGAGCCACGGCCAGTTCGGCCTCGACGCGAAATAGTTTCCCGGCCTCGGTCAGCTCCACCTTGCGCGTGGTGCGCAGGAACAGCACCCCGCCCACCTCCTCTTCCAAAGCTTTAATCTGCATACTCAGCGCAGGCTGCACGATGTTGAGACGCTGGGCGGCACGGCCAAAATGAGCCTCTTCGACGACCGTAAGAAAGTAACGCATTTGCCGCAAATCCATGTTTTAGTACTCATCAACTAAAATGATTAATAGCTCAATTTAAACTATTTGTTTTGATGGCTCTAGACGCCGATGCTGTCAGCAGAAAATGACTAAGCAACGAATCATCAGGAGCAGCACCATGAGCAATACACTGCAAGACCGCCAAGACATTGCCGACCTAATGACCGGCTGGATACATCGCGATTTAGCTGAGTGGGATCAACTGCTCGAATTGTTCCATGACGACGGCATTATTGAAGTCACATGGTTTGAGGGCCTGTTCGGCGAGTTCGTTAAAGGGTCGCAAAAGATGGGCAATTCCGGCTTCAGCACCAAGCATGTGATTGGCTCGCCGGTGATCACTTTTAATGGCGATCGGGCGATTGTCGAAACCAATGCCATTATTATTGGCGAAAATGCCTCGCTGGGGTTGGGCTGTAACGGCCATAACCGTTTCTATGACTTGGTGGAAAAACGCGACGGCGTGTGGCGCATTGTTAAACGCCAGTCAATTTACGACATGGGCAACTTCACCTTCCCCGTCGGCGTGGTGGATATCGATCAGGCCACGGTGGCGAAGTATCCGCGCGAGTACGCGGCGCTGGCCTATCTGCTGGAGAAGAGCGGTTTCCCGGTGAAACGGGTGTTCGCCACAAAATTTAGCCAGCAGGAGCAAGAGATAAAAGCCAAAGGCAAACAGTGGTTAGCCGAGGCGAAATAGTCATGAAGTGAAATGCCGTTGAGGTGAAAGGCAATGGCAGGCCCGCGCGGCTGACAGGGGCGCGGGCTGCTTTGAGCAATAGACGAAAACTAGCCGTTACCTTTGCCGGTTTTCGGGTACTCGCTGCCCGCTGAGATTTCCGGCAGGTCGTCTAAATCGGGCTGAATGCCCTCCGAGATATAGTCTTTCGCCGCTTTGGCCTGTTCATGGCCAGATTTATCGCGCACCAGTACGTGCTTAATAGTGCCGTCTTTCAGGACTTCGCGATGGATGCCAGTAAATTCGCTCATAAGTTCCTCTTTCTGGTGATCAAACTGAAGCCGGATGCTCATATCAGGTTCCATGAGCTCAGTATTAAGCATAGTTTTATTCCGCCAGAGTTCGAATAATAAATATCTGAATATTCCTTCAGCGACGATAACTTTTTCCTGATAAATTAATACGCGAGTCAATGGCATACTGGCTCAATCAGGTTTTATCGGCGCATTAGTAGGAGAAGGCATTTTGGACGCAAGCACTATCAACACACTTTTCTTCGTCGGCGCCCTGTTGGTAGCAGCAAGCATTCTGCTCAGTTCGCTCTCTTCCCGCCTCGGAATTCCCATTTTGGTCATTTTTCTCGCCATCGGTATGTTGGCGGGGGTTGACGGCATTGGCGGCATCGCCTTTGATAACTATCCGGCGGCCTATTTAGTCAGTAACTTGGCGCTGGCGGTAATACTGCTCGACGGCGGCATGCGCACGCGGGCTTCCTCCTTTCGCGTGGCGCTCTGGCCCGCCCTGTCGCTGGCCACCGTCGGCGTGCTCATCACCGCAGGGCTTACGGGCATGGCGGCGGCGTGGCTGTTTAAAATCGACCTGATCCAAGGCTTGCTGATTGGCGCAATCATCGGCTCAACTGACGCCGCGGCGGTGTTCTCGCTGATTGGCGGCAAAGGGTTAAACGAACGTGTCAGCGCCACGCTGGAGATTGAGTCCGGCAGCAACGACCCAATGGCGGTATTCCTCACCATCACCCTGATCGACATGATTGCCAAAGGCCAGCACGGCCTGAGCTGGATGTTCGTTCTCGACGTGATTCAGCAATTTGGTTTGGGTATTTTCTTCGGGCTGGGCGGCGGCTGGCTGCTGCATAAGCTGATTAACAAAATCTCTCTGGCCACCGGCTTATACCCCCTGCTGGCCTTCAGCGGCGGGCTGATGGTTTACGCGCTGACGGTAGCGATGGACGGCAGCGGCATCTTGGCGGTTTACCTGTGTGGTCTGGTGCTGGGCAATATGCCAATCCGCAACCGTCACGGCATCATGCAGACCTTCGACGGGCTGGCGTGGCTGAGCCAAATCGGCATGTTCTTGGTGCTCGGCTTGCTGCTGACCCCAAGCGATCTGCTGCCGATTGCCGCAGGCGCGCTGGCCTTGTCACTGTGGATGATTCTGGTGGCTCGCCCGCTTTCGGTCTTCGTCGGGCTGTTCCCGTTCAAAAACTTTACCCTGCGCGAGCGCTTCTTTATTTCATGGGTCGGCCTGCGCGGCGCGGTGCCGGTAATTCTGGCGGTATTCCCCATGATGGCGGGTATCCCGCAGGCCAACCTGTACTTCAACGTGGCCTTCTTCGTGGTGCTGGTTTCCCTGCTGCTGCAAGGCACCTCACTGGGCTTTGCCGCCAAGAAAGCCAAGGTGATCGTGCCGCCGATGCCTACGCCGATTTCCCGCGTGGGGCTGGATATCGACGTGTACAGCAATTGGGAACAGTTTATCTACCAACTGGGTTCTGAGAAGTGGTGCGTGGGCGCGGCGCTGCGTGACTTGAAAATGCCCGCGGAGACGCGCATTGCCGCTCTGTTCCGTGGCACCGAAATGCTCCACCCGACCGGCAGCACCAGGCTGAAAGAGGGAGATATTCTCTGCGTGATTGGGCAAGAGAAAGACCTGCCGGAGCTGGGCAAGCTGTTTAGCGACAGCAACGCGGTGGTGCTGGATGACCGATTCTTCGGTGACTTTATCCTGCAAGCCGATGCCCCTCTGGACGCCATTTCACAGCTTTATGGCTTGAATCTGGATGATTCGGTGGATAAATCCCTGTCACTGGGCAACTTCGTGATTAATCTGCTGGGCGGCGAGCCGGTCATTGGTGACCATATTGAATGGGATGGGCTGACGTGGACCATTGCTGAGATGGATGGCAAAGACGTGAGCAAGGTCGGGGTTAGAATTGTGACTGAGAAAGCCTAAGCCAAAGGCTTCCCACCCCAAAAAATCCATAAAAAAACGCCTGTGAGGTTAAACCTGACAGGCGTTTTCTTATTTAGCGGCCAGCAAAACAGCCGCTAAATCAAACCGTTATTGGCCGGCTTGTGGATCTTTGTCGTAATCTGAACAAGACTGGTAGCCTTTATTCATTACGTGGCCCGTGTCGTTAAAGCTGACGAAGTAAGTCTGCGCTTTACCATCACGTGGCGCAACGGCGTAGGTCTGACAAGTCCCTTTAGCATGGACCAGCGTCGCTTCTGTTGAAGGTGGGCCCGCCAGAGCACGAACCTGAGCTTTAGTCATACCGACTTTAACGTCGCTGACCACAGGCTCTTTAACATAGCTTGCCGCGCGATCGTAAGTCTGACACCCAGCAAGGACTGATACCGCTGTAGCAACAATAATTAACATCTTCTTATTCATGACTTCTTTCTCCTGAAGTGCTTATGTTTAGTTAAGACTAGAAGAAACGGTCAGTTTCGCCAGTTAATATGACTTTTATTTGTCAATTACCCGGCCAATTCGGCTTTTTCTGATAAGAGTGATTAAAGAGTGAGCGGACTTGCGGCGCCGTTAATGTCAAAACAGCGACTTTGTTCTATAAATGAAAGAAGTAAAGCCTCGGACTTAGGGTAATTGGTTTCTCTTTTGTAACAAGGAGCAGTGCTAATGGCTTTGGACAGACGTCGATTTTGTACTTTACTCAGCATTGCCGCCCTGCTGCCCTTACCTTTCACCCTCAAAGCCCAGCCTCGGGAGGTCGCCGTGGAGATCTTGCACACCGGCAAACCTGACGGTGGCGTGCCCAACAGCAAGCTGCCGCTGCTGATTTACCATCACGTTATCCCGCCAGAAGTGGCTGACAATGCCGAATACCTTGAGCATCTGTTCCGTTCTAACGGCTGGCCGCCGCAGTGGCGCTATCCGGTCTACCCTTTCACCCATTTTCACTCCAATACCCATGAGGTAGTGGGCGTGTACGCAGGCTCGGCCAAGCTGCAATTGGGTGGCGAGAAAGGCAAGATTATTGAGGTTAACGTCGGCGATGTGCTGTTAATTCCGGCGGGTGTCGGCCATAAGCAAATTTCAGCGGATGACGATTTTATGCTGGTTGGCGCCTATCCGCCAAACGTCACCGCCGACCTGTGTCACGATGAGCCGAAGAAGATGGCGGAGCGAATTAAGGCGATAAATCAGGTGCCGATGCCGGAAAGCGATCCGGTCACCGGCCATTCAGAGGGAAGTATGCACTACTGGCGCACGGCGAAATAAGCTCAAGCCAAGTTAGCGCAGCGGGCGCTGCATAACCGTGACCTGCTCGTTGTCCACTTCGCGCGTTTCCACTTCCTGCCAGCCAAGGCGGGAGTAGAGTCCCTTTTGATCAGGCGTGTAGAGCCAAAGAGTATCAACACCCGCCGCGCGCGCACGCTCGATGCTGGCATTGATCAAGGCAGAGCCGATACCACGGCCGCGCAGGTGGTGGCGGGTAAAGACTTCGCCCAGCCAATATTTGCGCTCGGCCACGTCGTCCAGCTCGTAGCGCATCACGCCGGCAGTGCCGACGACTTCGTTATTCTCATCGAAAGCGACCAGCACGAACTGGCGGCCCTTGCTGGCCAGACGCTGGGTAAGTCTCTGACGAATATACTCTTTCTGGGCCCAGTGCGGAAAAGCAGACCATTCGCCATGCAGGTATTCTGTGATAACCTCGAGGTACTGGGGTACATCCGCAAGGTTGGCAATCTTCACAGCACAGGCGTTGGATGGGGATGAAGTCTCAGTCATGGGAAAACCGTTTTAAGCAATCAGGGCAACTAATTTGTCGATTCCCCCGTTGACTGTCAAGCCGCAGCCTGAATTTCGCCCAAACCAAATCTAGACACCGCCCTCTCCAAACGTTGCGATTGCGCCAATAACTCCTGTGAAGAACTGGCCGCCTGCTGTGCCAACTGGCTGTTTTGCTGCGTAACCTGAGTCAAAGTGACAATGCGTTCAGAGACTTCATGAATGCTTTCGCGCTGATGTTGGGTGGCGTCAGAAATTTCGCCCACCAGCGTGTTAAGCCCACTAAAAATGGTGATGATCTCATTTAAGCTCTTACCCAAGTGAGTCACCGACGTCGAACCCCGGCCAATTTGCGCCATCGAATCTTCAATGAGCTGATGAATGCCGCGCGTCGAATGGCTGCTTTTTTGTGCCAACAGCCCAATTTCTTTCGCCACCACGGCAAAACCGCGACCGTGCTGCCCGGCGTGAGCGGCTTCAATCGCGGCATTCAGCGCCAAGATATTGGTTTGAAACGCCACGCTGTCGATCATCGCCACAATGTTACTCATCTCGGCGGACTGGCTGACAATCTCTTTCATCGCCGTGTCCACCTTGTGCATTACATCGCCGCCGCTGGTTGCCACCTGCTGGGCCTGCTCGGCGCGCTGGCTGGCCTGATGGGCGTGCTGCGCGTTGTCCTTCACGCGCTCGGTCAGAGAACTAATGTGCTGGTTGGCGGCGTTTAGCTCATCGCGCTGCTTCAGGGCTTGGGCTGAAAGCTCCTCATTACCTAACGCGATTTCATTAATGTTCACCATGATATGCGACGACGCGTCGCGCACTTCGCTAATCAGCCTGCGCAACCCGGCCTGCATCTCGCTCAGGCTTTGATTGAGCTGGTAAACCTCGGTCACCCGCAGGGTTTTGCCGCCAATCTGCTCGGAGAGATCCCCAGCCGCCAGCACGCGAATGTGGGCGATGAGCTGCTGTAGAGGCCTGATAACCCAGCGAGTAATGCCGCGCCAGACCACCAAGGCGATCACCGCCAGCAGCACTAACGCGCCGAGGAACAGAGACTTAGCCTGCGACAGGGCCGCCAGCAGATGGTCGCTCAGCGAGACTGCCGTCTGCTCATTCACACTCAGGTAGCGATAGTACTTGTCGCTGAAATCATCCTGAAACGCCTGAATTGGCACGTTAAAGAAGGAGTCAATGGTATTGGTTTTTTGCAGGCCGTCGGACTGCTCGCGCAGACCGTCGTAGAACATCTGGTAGCTGGCCTGAAGATCGGCCGCCGCCTTTTGCGCTTCGCCCTGCAAGCCGCCGGTCATGGTGGCGAACTGCTTGAACGCCTTGTCAGACGCGGCAAGCGCCCCCTGCGACTCTTCCATCAAGCTGTGCCAGCTGCCGTCCGAGCCGGTTTCTTTATCCTGCATGAAATAGATCCCCGCGCGGTTGAGCTTATCGCTGGCGATCAGCAATTCCATGCGCGCTTTGTCCATCACCGCCTGCTGCTGGCGCAGACTTTCGGTGGCAATGACGTTTTGGCGGGCATCTTGCAGGATGTTGGTGAGGATAAAGGTGGAGAAGATCTGTAAAGCGGAAAACAGCGCGATAACACAAATTACCCCGAAAAGTATGCCTCGTGGGCGAGATGTGAAAGTTGTGCGGGATACTGTGCTGAAAAAGCCATTAGCTTTGAACAAAGGGAAAGTTAATTTCATGATTATTCTGCATAATTTTTAACGTAGGCAGAATTTTACCCGTGGAAAATGACATATTTATTTCAGGGGCCGCAGCCCCTGAAAGTCAGTCTCAACATCAGGTTTTCGGGAAGATCCACAGGTGCTCTGCTGGTAATGACAGGCGGAACATCTCCTGCCCGCGAACTTCGCTGCCATAAGCACGAACCACGAAATCTTCGGCCACGGTGCGGAACAGGTATTCCCAGCGATCGCCAAGATACATGCTGGTCAGCAGCGGCAGTTCGATTTGGTTGCCCTCGGCGCTGTCGCCCAGTTTCACCTGCTCGACGCGGATCACCGCCGTGGCTTCCTGCCCGACCTGTACGCCTTCAGCCGCCAAGCCCCACAGCGCCCAGTCTTTGCCTTCGATGCGCGCCCTGCCGTTGCTCAGTTCAGTGATTTTGCCGTGCAGGCGGTTGTTGCTGCCCATAAACTCGGCGGTGAACAGGGTTTTCGGCGAGCCGTACATCTCCTGCGGCGTGCCCTGCTGTTCAATTTTGCCATTGTTGAGCAGCAGAATCCGGTCAGAAATCGCCATGGCTTCGTTCTGGTCGTGGGTGACCATCAGCGCCGACAGCCCGAGCTTGATGATCAGCTCGCGCAGGAAGACGCGAGCCTCTTCGCGCAGCTTGGCATCAAGGTTGGAGAGCGGCTCATCCAGCAAAATAACCGGCGGGTTATAGACCAGAGCACGGCCAATGGCCACGCGCTGCTGCTGCCCACCGGACAACTGGTGCGGGTGGCGCTTGCCGAGATGCCCCAGCCCGAGCTGATCCAGCACCGATTGCACCCGCTGGTTCATTTCGCCAGACGCCACTTTGCGCAGTTTCAACGGGTAAGCCACGTTTTCGAACACGGTTTTGTGCGGCCACAGTGCGTAGGACTGGAACACCAGCCCCAAATTGCGCTCTTCCGCCGGGATTTCGCTGCGCGGGCTGCCGTCATAGACGGTGTTTTTGCCGATAACAATTCGGCCCTGCGTTGGCTTCTCCAGCCCCGCCACGGCGCGCAGCAGCGTGGTTTTGCCACTGCCGGATGGCCCAAGGAGTGACACCACTTCTCCACGTTTTAAATCCATGGATACGCCTTTCAGCACCGGGTTGTCGCCATAGGTTAAATGCAGATTATCGACGCTTAACTCAATCATGTAATTTGACTCCGAAACGTAAGGCAATACCCAGACCTAACACCACCAGCAGGATGTTAATAAAGGAGAGCGCGGCAACGATATCAATCGCCCCCGCCGCCCACAGGGAAACCAGCATTGAGCCGATAGTTTCCGTGCCCGGCGATAGCAGATAGACGCCGGTGGAATATTCGCGCTCAAAAATCAGGAACATCAGCAACCAAGAGCCAATCAGGCCATAGCGCGACAGCGGAATGGTGACGTGGCGGGTGATTTGCCCACGGGTCGCGCCCGTGCTGCGTGCCGCCTCTTCCAACTCCGGTCCAACCTGAAGCAGGGTCGAAGAGATAAGGCGCAGGCCGTAAGCCATCCACACCACGGTGTAGGCCAGCCAGACGCTGAAGATGGTGCTACGCAGCGAACGCAACCACACCACCAGATTCTCACGCAGCCACTCAGATACCGGCAGGCCCGAGAGCCAGCCCGATTTCAGCGCGTTGTCGAGCCACATTGGCAAGAACAGGAACACCCACAGGAAGGCCAGACCGGCCAGCAGCCCGGGCACCGCGCGCGGCACCAACACGCTATAGTCGAGGAAGCGCGTCACGCCGTCCGGCTTGCGGTGCATAGCAATGCCGATAAACAGGTAGCAAACCACCGCCAGTGCCCCGCCGAAGACGCCAATTGCCATCGAGTTGACAATCGCGCGCAGTAGGTTTGGCTGTTCCCAAATGGTGCGGAAAGTGTTGAGCGAAAGCTCGTCCCACAGCGACACGCCGACGCCCCAGTTAGAGATAAAGGCGCGCAGCACCACGCCCACCAAAGGCACGCCAATGGTGACGGTCAGCCAGAAGGCCACTACCGCGCCAGCCACCCAGCGCCACTTGCCCAGCGGCAATGCGCGAGCCTGCGAGGCTTTGCCTTTCACGGTGACAAAACGGTTGGCGGTGCGCATCAGGCGGCGTTGCAGCATCACCAGCGGCACGGTGATACAAATCAGCACCACGGCGACGGCAGCCATCAGGTGATAAGACGGCGTACCGAGCTTGTTGGTCAGCTTATAAAGGTACGTTGCCAGCACCATGTTGCCTTCCGGGTCACCCAACACCAGCATCAGGCCGAACACTTCCAGCCCGAGGAAGAACAGCAGCACGCTGGCGTAGAGGATTGACGGGCGCACCATCGGCAGGCTGACGGCGGTCATGACCTGTAGCGGCGTGGCCCCTGCCGTACGCGCGGCTTCTTCTACATCTGACCCGACGCTACGCAGCGCCGAGGAGATATAAAGGTAAGCGTGCGGCACGTGCGTCAGACCCGCGATCACCACGATGCTCGACATGGCGTAGATATTCCACGGCACGAAGCCAAACAGCGATTCAGCCCACAGGGAGAAGAAGCCCACCGGCCCTGCTGCCACCACGTAACCAAAACCCAACACCATTGGCGACACGAAAATCGGCACCAAGATCAACGGCTCGATCAGGCGTCGTCCCGGTAGGTCGGTACGCACCATCAGGAACGCCAGAATGCCGCCCAGAGGAATAGAGATAACAATCAGGCCAAAGGCCAGAATAAAGCCGCTTTTCAGCGCCTTATAGAAATCAGGATCGGTGAAGATAAATTCAAAGGATTCAAGACTGAACTCCTTTGAAGGCGAAAAGAAAGGTGCCGAGAGAAAACTTTGTATAACGATAAACGACAGTGGAATGTAGATAACCAGCGCGGTTATCAACACCACTACGCTGCGCGGCAGGCTCTGCCACTTTCTGCGTAATGCAATCATGTCACGTCCCTTCGGTTATGCGCCCTGAGCCACGTAAATGAAGACGGTCAGAGCAAATCGAGGGGATACGCGCCCTTTTTAACCGACGCGCATCCCGTTTTACCGATTCAATTCAATCAATACCCTAAATCATTTGAGTCACAGGAAGGCGGCTAGCAAACGCCCCTGCAAATCGAAGGCCGAAGGATATTTTATTTGGCCGCGGCCTCACGCCACTGCTTGATGTAATCCAGGCGTTTTTTCTGCTGTAAATATTCCAGCAGGGTTTCGTCAACCGGGATAGGTTTGAGGGCGTTACCCAACATTTTGGTCATGCCGTCGATATCGTTGTTGCCTTCGATGTCGTTACGGATGGAAGGAATGTCGCCCTGATTAGCCAAGATGCTCTGGCCTTTTTCAGACAGCACGTAGTCCAGCCACAGGCGAGCCGCGTTGCTGTTTTTAGCTTCTTTGCTGATGAAGGAGACGCGGGACAAGACCAGCGTGTAATCCTTCGGATAGGAGATCCCCAGCGACGGGTCAGTTTTGGCACGCGCTTCGGCGTAGGAGCCTAAGATGTTAAAACCAATCAGGTTTTCGCCCGAAGAGACCCTTTCCATCATGGTGCCGGTGGAGGACTGCACCGCTAAGCCGCCCTTGGCGACGTCAGCCAGCGTTTTGAAGTAGTTCGGGTCAGCTTTGAAATCTTCTACGGAAAGCATGAAGCCCAGACCTGATTTCTCAATGTCATAGGTGGTGACTTTCTTCTTGAATTTGTCAGTCTGGCTGGCAATCAGCTTCGCCAACGCGGCGTGAGAGTCCGGCACGTCACCGGCTGGGATCAGGCGTTTGTTGTAGATAAACACCACGGGTTCATAAGTGGTGCCGTAAGCCTTCTCTTTCCACACTGCCCACTTAGGCAGTTGCCCATGCTCCGGCGAGGTATATTCCTGCGCATAGTCGGTCGCCAGCTTCAGCGCGGTATCCATGGAGGAGCTCCACACCACGTCGCCGCTGTTGCCGCCCGCCGCCTGCTCACTGATGAAACGGTTGTACAGCTCGGTGCTGTTCATGTCGTTGTATTCGACTTTCACCCCTGGGTAAGTTGCTTCAAAGCCCTGAATCAGCGGGCCTGCTGCCTTGACGTCCGTGGTGGAATAAATAACGACTTTGCCCTCTTTCTTGGCGCCGTCGACCAGCTTCTGGTAGTCAGCCGGGTACCCTTCGGGTAATGCAGAGATTGCAGAGGAAGACATCAAAACAGCAGTAGCAATCAGAGAGATACGTAATTTCTTAGACATTATTGTTAACCTCTAGTTACATTTGGGAAACTAAAAATCAACATATAGGCAGTGCCGCTGCTTGCGCAATCAGGTTAGCGGGTTATGTTCGGGAATTGTGAGACGGGGCATTTTTTAGGCAATTAACACCATTAACACCACGAAAAAACGTTAAAGATGGAGTTAAAAACCGAGGATTCATAGCTCAGGGAAAATACAAAACGAGGGAGTAAAAGAGATTTAGGTGAATTTTAGGCACAAAAAAAGCCGCTAATCACTTAGCAGCTCATTTGCGTTGTTGTTAATGGCGGAGGAGAAGAGATTCGAACTCTTGAATGGTTTCCCATCGCCGGTTTTCAAGACCGGTGCCTTCAGCCGCTCGGCCACCCCTCCACAACAACAATCTGTCTCAAGAGCAGTGCTCATCAGACGGGGCGTAGTATACAAGAAGCAGAACAAGATGCAAACATTATTTTCGTTCTATTTTGTTGATTTAATAAGCATTCTTTCAAAATAGATCATTTGGCGCGAAATCGAACAAATGAAGAAACATCGGAAGGTCAGGAGAGGAAATGCCAAAACGCAGATACAAAAAAAGCCGCTAATTTCTTAGCAGCTTTCTTGTGTTGTATATGGCGGAGGAGAAGAGATTCGAACTCTTGAATGGTTTCCCATCGCCGGTTTTCAAGACCGGTGCCTTCAGCCGCTCGGCCACCCCTCCGCAACGAAGCGAACTATAAACATAGCCCATTAGGTTGTAAAGCCTGATTATGTTCGTTTGCCTGAAAAACAGGCACTCGCGTTGCGAATGATGATTAAATCGACATTACGGCTAGTTTTAAAACAAAGAAGTGCCAATTCAATAGCGAGTTGGCGGTGACGCATGGGTAAAGAAGGGTAAAACGCCTTTAATCACGGCAGGTAACTATCTACTATTCAAGGCTGATTGTATTTTCACCGACTCCAACTTTTGTCGATAAGTGAGATTTTATATGGAACGTATTGTTGCCTCTTCCTCTTCTCGTGCGGGCGCGCTGTTAAGCACCCACAGAGTTCTACGTAATACCTATTTCCTGCTGGCGCTGACGCTCGGCGTTTCCGCAATTACTGCTACTGCCAGCACCCTGCTGCGCTTGCCTTCACCGGGCATGCTGCTGACCCTGGTGGGTTTCTACGGTTTGATGTTCCTGACTTACCGCACGGCTGACCGCCCTGTGGGTATTCTGGCAGCCTTCGCGCTGACCGGCTTTATGGGTTACACCCTCGGCCCGCTGCTCAGCTCCCTGCTCTCAGTTGGCGCGGGTGACATCATTATGCTGGCCCTTGGCGGCACGGCGCTGGTGTTCTTCTGCTGTTCAGCCTATGTGCTGACCACACGTAAAGACATGTCTTTCCTGTCTGGCATGATGATGGCGGGCTTCGTGGTGCTGCTGGTGGCGGTTATCGCTAACCTGTTCCTGCAAATCCCTGCCCTATCACTGGCGATTAGCTGCCTGTTCATCCTGTTCTCCGCTGGCGCAATCCTGTGGGAAACCAGCAACATTATTCACGGCGGCGAAACCAACTATATTCGTGCCACGGTGAGCCTGTACGTTTCTCTGTATAACGTATTTGTCAGCCTGCTGAGCATCTTAGGTTTGTCCCGCAGTAACTAATCCGGCCTTTCGGCCAGCAAAGCCTCGCGAAAGCGGGGCTTTTTATTTTGTGGCTCCGGCCTTTTTGCTAAACTGCGCGCAGCGTTTTATTGAGAATTGAGGTGTTATGTTGGAGTTTGCAGGCCGCGAGATAGAAACCGATGCTCAGGGCTATCTAAAAAACAGTGCTGACTGGCACGAAGATCTGGCCCCGTTATTGGCGCAAGAAGAAGAGATCGAACTGACCGAGGCTCACTGGGAAGTGGTGCGCTTTGTGCGGGAATTTTATCTCGAATTCAACACCTCCCCCGCCATTCGCATGCTGGTTAAAGCCATGGCGCAAAAATATGGCGAAGAGAAAGGCAACAGCCGCTATCTGTTCCGACTGTTCCCTAAAGGCCCGGCGAAGCAAGCCACCAAAATTGCTGGCCTGCCAAAACCGGTTAAGTGCTTGTAATACATTAAGATAAAGTCTCGAGCTAATGGCGGATTTTAAATTCGCTATAATCCCCCGGCGGCGCGGGTTCGCTTAAGACTTTATCTACCTTGGCGTGTTTCGGTCCACCCTGTTTGAGCCACGCCAACAGCTGATCCACCTGCTCCTGCTCGCCGCAGGCAATGACTTCTACGCTGCCATCATCCAAGTTCTTGGCATAGCCCGTCAGGCCCAAGCCGTTGGCCTGTTGTTGTGTTGCGAAACGAAATCCTACGCCCTGCACCCGGCCGTAGACATAGGCGGCTATACTGACTTTTGCCATAATATTCTCTCCGTTAGCGGTATGGTTCGTTGCAATTTAGACTGCTTGCTCGGACAATGACGCTCTTTTTTGCCCCGAACTGACAGAACCTAATTCTATGACTGCTCGTTTATTCTTGGCCAAAGGCCGCGAAAAATCTCTCTTACGCCGCCACCCGTGGGTATTTTCTGGCGCGGTAACCCGTGTCGAAGGTAAAGCAAACTCTGGCGATACTATTGATATTGTAGACAGTCAGGGGAAATGGCTGGCTCGCGGTGCGTATTCTCCTTCGTCGCAAATCCGCGCGCGCGTCTGGACCTTCCGTCAGGACGAAGATATTGATATCGAATTTTTCGTGCGTCGCTTACAGCAAGCGCAAAGCTGGCGTAACTGGATTGCCAAGCGTGACGGGCTTGATGGCTACCGCCTGATTGCTGGTGAATCCGACGGTTTGCCGGGTATCACCATCGACCGTTTTCAGAATTTCCTGGTGCTGCAACTGCTTTCAGCCGGTGCTGAATACCAGCGCGCCCCGCTGCTGGCTGCGCTGCAGAAATGTTACCCGGAATGCGCTATCTGGGATCGCTCCGACGTCGCCGTGCGTAAGAAAGAAGGTTTAGAGCTGACTCAGGGCCACGTGATTGGCGCCGAGCCACCGGCTCTGTTGCCTATTCAGGAACACGGCATGAGCCTGCTGGTGGATATCAAGCAGGGTCATAAAACCGGTTTCTATCTCGACCAGCGCGACAGCCGCTTAGCTGCGCGTAAATATGCCGAAGGCCGTAAAGTCCTCAACTGCTTCTCCTACACCGGCGCTTTTGCCGTATCAGCGCTAATGGGCGGCTGTGAGAAAGTAACTAACGTTGATACTTCGCAAGACGCGCTGGACATCGCTCGTCAAAACGTTGAGCTGAACAATCTGGATCTGTCGAAAGCCGAGTTCGTGCGCGAAGACGTGTTCCAGTTGCTGCGTAAGTACCGCACCGAAGGCGTGCAGTTCGACATGATCGTCATGGATCCGCCGAAGTTCGTCGAGAACAAGAGCCAGCTGGCCAGCGCCTGCCGTGGCTACAAAGATATCAACATGCTGGCGTTGCAGTTGCTGCGTCCGGGCGGCATTTTGTTGAGCTTCTCCTGTTCTGGCCTGCTGCCTACCGATCTGTTCCAGAAAATCCTCGCCGACGCCGCGCTGGACGCCAATCGCGAGATTCAGTTTGTCGAGCAGTTCCGTCAGGCCGCTGACCACCCGGTTATCGGTTCTTACCCGGAAGGTCTGTACCTGAAAGGCTTCGCCTGCGTAGTGATGTCTTAATTTATCGTTCTGTGCCTTATCGCGGCACAGAACCTGAATTAACGCCGCAAAACAGGGTCAAAACTTGAAATAGCGCCGCTAACCTCCATATAGAAGTTAAGGTAATTTTTCAGGAGATGACTATGATCGCCAGCAAATTCGGTATTGGCCAGCAAGTACGCCACAGAATGTTAGGTTATCTCGGCGTCGTGATTGACGTGGACGCAGAGTATTCGCTCGAGAAGCCAAAGGTCGAGGAACTCGAGACCGATGACTCTATGCGCACCGCGCCTTGGTATCACGTGGTGATGGAAGACGAAAAAGGCGAGCCGGTACACACTTATCTGGCGGAGATCCAAATCGACCACGAAGCGGCGCGTTCCCACCCGGAACAAAGCTCTTTAGATGATTTGGCCGAGTCTATCCGCAGCCAGCTGACTTTACCGCGCCTGCGTCACTAAACCTGCTGCCTGCGGCAATAAAAAACCGACTCTTTTGGGTCGGTTTTTTTATGTCTCAATTCAGCTGCTCGGCCTATTTCTCCAGCCCAAGACGCGGGATCTCAATTTTCGGGCATTTATCCATCACCACCTTCAGCCCCGCCTGTTTCGCCAACACCGCCGCCTGTTCGCTTATCACGCCTAACTGAAGCCATAACACCTTGGCACCAATATCAATGGCTTCCTGCGCGACGCCGTAAGCCGCCTCGGTATTGCGGAAAACATCAACCATATCAATCTTATGTGGAATATCTGCCAGCGTGGCGTAGACCTTCTGCCCGTGCAGCGTGCTTCCGGCCAGTTTCGGGCTGACGGGAGTGACCTCATATCCCTGAGACAATAAGTAAGCCATAACGCCATTGCTCGGCCTGTTTAGCTTTTCACTCGCCCCCACCAGCGCAATAGTTTTCACCTCTTTTAAGATGGTGACGATGTCATTATCTTGCATGCCATTTCCCTCATTAAGCGACGTAATACAAGTTTAACTCAGCGCCACGAGTTCGGCAGTTTTTCGCTGAAAACTGCGGCTGAGAGCACTGATCCCTAAGAAAATGCTCACAAATGTAACAATACGTACATCCTGTAAAGTTTTGACACATTCGACGCATTGCTCAATAATAGAGGTTGTCGGAAGAAGTGAGGGATGAACTATGAAAGTCAGATTAATGGCCGCTTTAATGTCGGTTTGCCTGCTGGCACCCGTTTGCGCGACCAGTCTGAAACTTTCATCGGACATCGACCTGCTGGTGCTGGACGGCAAACGCATCTCCGGCGCTATTCTCAAGGGGGCCGAAAGCCTTGAAGTCGATACCGGCCAGCATCAGATTTTATTTCAGGTCAGCAAAAACCTGCACCCGGCCACCATGAATGCCCTGATGTACCACTCACCCGCGATGATTGTCAGCTTTAGCGCCAAGGGTATCCGTTCGGCTTCTTTCATTCTGCCAACGCTGAATAACGAAATGGACGCCGCGTTCTTTAGCCACAAGCTCAATTATCGTCTGGTTGATCAAGATGGTCGCGATATTCCAAGCCGCCGGGACGTGTTGCGTCAGGTGGTGTATGGCAATGCCGCCGATTTAGAGAAGGTGATGCTGCGCTATAACATGTCTAACCTGCGAGCCTCGGTTCCGGCCTTCGCCGCTGCCGCCCAGCAGCAGGACGACTCTCTGTTCAATGCGACCTCGCTGTCGATGCTCAACGCTTCGGGCAAAAAGCACAGTAATGCCAGTAAAGCCAACTGGTCAAAGCTGGTCGGCTCGCCGCACGTCGGGCGTTTCTTCTCTTGGTTTAGCCTCCCCTCTTCCTAAAAACCCTCAGTTATCAGCCTGATGTCACGAAACGGCTCATCCTCGAGCTGATTTGTTGCATCAGAGCTATGCAGAAAATATGAGTTTCAGTACTCTGGACGCAACTCTATTTGGCGTTTAAGGGAAGACTTATGGAATTCACCACCCGCACCATTGGTAAACAAAAGCATATCGCGCTGGTTGCCCACGATCACTGTAAAAACATGTTGATGAAATGGGTCGATAAGAACGTCGCGGAGCTGTCGCAGCACACCCTGTATGCCACCGGTACCACCGGGAATCTGGTGCAGCGCAATACCGGAATTGAAGTGAAAAGCATGCTCAGCGGCCCGATGGGTGGGGATCAACAGGTTGGCGCGATGATCGCCGAAGGGAAGATTGATCTGCTGATTTTTCTATGGGACCCGCTGAATGCCGTACCGCACGACCCTGATGTCAAAGCCCTGCTGCGCCTCGCCACCGTGTGGAACATTCCGGTCGCCACCAACCTCGCCACCGCCGACTTCCTTATCGCCTCGCCGCTGTTTAAAGAGGAAGTTGAGATTTCTATTCCCGACTACCAAAATTATCTGCTTTCCCGCCTGAAAGCCTAAGCAAAACGCCCCTATTCACGGGGCGTTTTTACTGGTTTAACTAAAGGGGTTAAGCAAATTGGTTAAGGCTTTCTCTGCGCGGGCACGCCCAAATCTTCAAGCTGGGCCACAAACACTGAAGGATGCGCTTTATCCTGCATCAGCCACACCTGATGCTTGGCGCGGGTGATTGCCACATACAGCAAACGGCGCTCTTCGGCATCGGCAAAATCTTCCGGCTCGGGCAGTAACACCTCTTCCAGCAGAGATTCCCGCGCCGGGGCCGGGAAGCCGTCATTCCCTTCATGAAGACCAACAATGATCACATACTCCGCCTGCTGCCCTTTGCTGGCGTGAATGGTCATGAATTCGATATTGAGCTTAGGCCAGCGGGTCGCCGCCTTCTGCAACACCTCCGGGCGCAGATGGTGATAACGCGCCAGAATCAGGATCTTTTCATCAGTTTTGGCAAAGCCGCTCAGTTTATCCAGCAGCGCATCCAACTGCTCATTAGGCAAAATTGTGACGCTTTTTTTGTTGCCTTTGGTCAGGCTATTGAGCGGCTTCTTCAACTGATACGGGTTCTGCAAAACAAACTTATTGGCGATTTCGCCGATGCGATCGTTAAAGCGATAAGTGGTATCCAGCGCGCACTGCGCCCCTTCGCCAAAATGGCCCTCGAAGGCAGTGGTCAGGGAAAGCTCCGCGCCGCTAAAGCGATAAATGGCCTGCCAGTCATCGCCCACCGCAAACAGGCTGGTATAACTATTTTGCTCGCGCAATGCGGCCAGCAGGCGCGCGCGCTGCGGGGAAATATCTTGGAATTCATCGACTAAGATGTGTTTCCACGGGCTGACAAACCGCCCTTTCTCCAGAATATTCACTGCCTGATGAATCAGCCCTGAGAAGTCCACGGCGTCTTCTTCTTTCAGCGCTGACTTCCAAGCTTTCAGCAGTGGAGCCATCAGGCGAATACGTTTCTGGAAGAGATCTCGCACTTCTTCGGAAGCCTGTTCTACCATTTCCGCCTGACTGCCGCCGTGCATTCGCATCAGCCCCAGCCAGCGCTCGAGGCGGCTGCCCAGACGCTCCGCCAGCGCCTTGTTCTTCCAGTAATCGCCTTCAGGAACCTCCCACTCCAGCTCCTCGCTCATCCATGCCCGCCAGCCGCTGGCCTGAACTTTCTTCTCAGCGCACTGCTGCTGCCAAGTTTTGATCAACAGGCTACGGCGCGCCTTGCTATCGGTCTCCAGCTTGCTGATTTTTGGCGTTTTCTTGCTGCCTTCCTGAATAATGTGCAGCGCCAGCGCGTGGAAGGTTTTGGCTTTAATGTCGCTGGTGTGCAGGCGTTCCTTAATTCTTTCATTCATCTCGTCGGCGGCCTGACGGCCAAAAGCCAACAGCAGGATCTGATCGGCCATCGCTTCCTGACGGTACAGTAGCCAGCCCGCGCGGGCCACCAGCACTGAAGTTTTGCCGCTGCCAGCCCCTGCCAGCACTAACACGGCATCTTCGCCGTTGACCACCGCGCGGCACTGGCTGTTATTCAGCGGCGTGGTTTCAATGTTGTCGAAGAAGTCGCGGTGCTGCTCGATGGTTCGCTCAGTCCACGCCTGATTGCGTGACACCACGCTCTCTTTGCCCTGACGCAGCCATCTCAGGCACAGCTCGTAGTCTTCGCGGCAATTTTCAAACTCGTGCAAACGTTCGACGGGAACCGGCACCGAGGCGAAGGCTTCGGCAATGCTCTTCTGCACCGCCGCCAACTCGCTGCCTTTAAACCATTTATCCTGCTGCTCAATGCGCGCAATTTTTTCCGCCTGCTGGTGCAGCACGCCGGCGCTCACCTCACTCATCTCCTCGCTCCAGCCTCGCCAGATTTTGAGTAAATGATGATAAAACTGCTGAGTTTCCTGCCATTCGGTGCCGTGCAGGCGCACCACTTTTTCTTCCGGCAGCTCAAACTCCAGCTCGCCCCAGACGATGCCGCGTTTACAGCGAATAGAAATTAACTGGTTGAAAGGAATGAGATAGTGATGCTTATCGCCACTGACTTCGACGCCTGCGTTGAGTAGCCGCACCCGATTGTAAGGGTGCTGCGCCAGATGTTTTCCAAATGAAGTCGATTTCAGTTCCATATCATCACGCCATTTTCTCAGTATTTGCAGCCGCTAACGGGTAGCTGGTTATTAATTAAGGAATTATTTGCTTCAGTTTACCTGCGATAAGCACTGGCGCTCTACCCCCAACATCAGGGTAGAATAAAAAGCGTAGGATTTCCGTTAACGCACTGGCGTTACCCTCTTTTCTGAAATGACTGAGTGATAACATGCGCGCAATTTTGAATATTTTGAACTTTGTTCTGGGTGGCTTTTTTACCACGCTGGCCTGGCTATTCGCCACACTGATCAGCATCGTGCTGATTTTTACTCTGCCACTCACCCGTTCTTGCTGGGAAATCACCCGGCTGTCGTTAATTCCGTTCGGCAATGAAGCCGTACACGTTAATGACCTCTACCCGGAAAAAAGCAACGCTATCTTAACTGGCACCGGCACGCTGCTGAACATTTTCTGGTTTATCTTTTTCGGCTGGTGGCTCTGCCTGTCTCACATCTCAATTGGCATTGTGCAATGCCTGAGCATTATTGGTATTCCTGTGGGTATCGCCAATTTCAAAATTGCCGTGATTGCCCTTTGGCCGGTTGGCCGTCGCGTGGTATCAGTAGAAATGGCTAAACAGGCCAGAGAAGCCAAAGCGGCGCGCAATTTGTCTAATGGTCGTATTCGTTAATTCAAAGTTAGTGATTAATTTATAGAACGTTTTTCATCATTGCTGAGTTTTTCAGCCCTTTAATTAGCCGTTTTGCTAAGTGGAGTTCGCCTTGTTCTCTTTTACCCCGGGTTTAAGACGTTATGCCTATAACAGCAACGTCCTTTACAACATCCGCATTTTTATTGCGCTAACCGGGGCCGCCGCCGTGCCCTGGTGGTTGGGGTTTCCCACTCTCACTATCCCGCTGATTTTAGGCGTGGTCGCGGCGGCGCTAGCTGACTTAGATGACCGCCTCTCGGGGCGGCTTCGCAACCTGCTGATAACCTTAGTCTGTTTCTTTATCGCTTCCGCTTCGATTGAGTTACTTTTCCCCTACCCTTGGCTGTTCGCCTTAGGGCTGCTGGTCTCTACCTGCGGCTTTATTCTGCTCGGCGCGCTGGGGCAGCGCTACGCCACCATCGCCTTCGGCGCATTGCTGATTGCTATCTACACCATGCTCGGCACCAGCATGTATCACATTTGGTATCAGCAGCCGGTTCTGCTGATTTGTGGCGCGGTGTGGTACAACCTGCTGACGCTGGCGGGGCACATTCTCTACCCGATACGCCCGCTGCAAGACTTGATCTCGCGCTGTTATTCTCAGCTGGCGCACTATCTTGAAGCCAAGGCGACCTTGTTCGACCCGGATCAAGAAGGCGACAATAAAAAAGAGCTGGTGGCGCTGGCGATGGCCAATAGCCAGTTAGTCGCAACCCTCAATCAAACCAAAAACACCTTACAGACCCGGCTGAAAGGCGACCGTGGGCAGAAAGGCACCCGCCGGACGCTGCACTATTACTTCGTGGTGCAAGATATCCACGAACGCGCCAGTTCTTCACACGTGCAGTACAAAAAGCTCAGCGAGCAGTTCCATCACAGTGACATTCTCTTCCGTTTCCAGCGCTTAATGAGCATGCAGGCTCGGGCCTGCGCGCAGCTGTCACAGTGCATTCTTTATCGCCAGAAATACCAGCACAACACCCAGTTTGAGCGGGCTTTCTTGCGCCTCGATGAAGCTTTGAAAAGGCTAGATACCCAGACCCAGCATCGCGAAATGCTGCAAGCCCTGCGCCACCTGTTAATTAACCTCAGAGCTATCGACGCGCAGCTTGCCAGCATCGAATCTGAACAGGGTCTGCCGGAGAATCAGGAGAACACCAAGACATTTGCCGACGACAAGCTGACAGGAATCGATGACATTTGGCTGCGAATTTCTCGCCACCTCACGCCGAAATCCGCCCTGTTCCGCCACGCGATCCGCATGTCTATCGTGTTAGTCATTGGCTACGCCTTTATCCAAATCAGCGGCTTGAACCATGGATATTGGATATTGCTCACCAGCCTGTTTGTCTGCCAGCCCAACTACAGTGCGACTCGCCGCCGTCTGGCCCTAAGGATTATCGGCACGCTGGCCGGTATCGCATTAGGCATTCCAATCCTCTATTTCGTGCCCTCCATCGAAGGCCAGATGGTGCTGATCGTCATCAGCGGCTTGCTGTTCTTTGCGTTTCGTAACGTGCAGTACGCCCACGCCACCATGTTCATTACGCTGCTGGTGCTGCTGTGCTTTAACCTGCTGGGTGAAGGCTTCGAAGTGGCGATCCCGCGCGTCATCGATACCTTAATCGGCTGTGCCATCGCTTGGGCGGCAGTGACCTTTATCTGGCCGGATTGGCGCTTCAGGCAGCTGCCAGTGGTGGTGGATAAGACTTTCACCGCCAACTGCCGCTATTTGGATGCCATTCTGGTTCAGTACCATCAGGGCAAGGACAACAGCCTTGATTACCGTCTGGCACGGCGCGATGCGCATAACTGCGATGCAGAGCTGGCCTCGGTAGTTTCCAATATGACGTCGGAAAAAAATAATGACGCCCAAACCCTTGAAGCCGCTTTCCGACTGCTGTGTTTGAACCACACCATGCTGAGCTATATTTCGGCGCTGGGGGCACACAGGGAGAAGCTGCAAGATACTGACACGCTGAATCTGCTGGACGATGCGGCTTGCTGCATTGATGACGCACTGCACCATGAATCGGCGGATGCGGAGAAAGTTCACCGTGCAATTGATCAACTGATGGCGCGCATAGAGCAAAGAACCACGGAGTCGGACAGTAAGGAGCAGTTGGTCTTACAACAAATTGGCCTGCTGCTGGCCCATATGCCGGAGATAACTAACCTGAACAGTAAAATTTTGCCTGCGCAAAGCAGCTAAATTGGATCTGATAAGCCAGCAAAGTCATCACTTTGCTGGCACTATTTTTAACGAGCGGTCGTATCAATCATCCGCTGATGAGATTTAAACCACTTCATTAATACTTCGCGAGAGGCCATTGGCAGAGCCGCCTCGTGGAAACCCTGAATCGCCGCTTCCAGCGCAATTAACACATTTAGCCCAAGGCTGTGTTTCACCGATTTCAATTTCAAATAGGTAATACAGGCTCCCTGCGCACGCAGTTGGGAAGAGGTCGAGATGCCAACTTGCCACAGTAAACGCTCTAGATTGAGCGAAATATTAGGCAGATCTTTGAGCCTGGCCTCGCCCTCTTTTTTCAATTTAATATCATCCAACATGCCTTGCAAAGATCGCTTGGCAAGGGTGATCAACAGGGCAGTATCTTGCCAAAGTTTCTGGTCAACTTTGAAGTAGCGCAGCGTGATGGCGATGCCGCGTTTGCGATAAATCAGCGACTCCATCCCCATACGGCGAAAAACCATTTCATTTTCAGGGGTGGCTCGCAGATAGAGATCACCGTCAGAGACTAAGGCGAACATCACGCCATTAGCTGACAAGCTATAGCCCCCAAACTGCGAGCGAGAACGGATATTTCCCAGGCAGGTAAATAACTTTTGAGATTCAGAAACCCTTATTTTTGTACGATTAATCATTGCGATGTCCTTTCGTGAATAAATCCAAACGTACCCTTTGTTGTTACTCGTAAAGCTATTTGCAAAATACGCAAACTCCTTCACAGCACCAAACATAAAATGCGATTACATTCCGTTGCCTTCCATTTTTGCGAGATTTCTTGGAAAAAATTGGGTTGATCTTTGTCCATCCAACGAGTACTGTACATCCATACAGTTACTCACTGGCAGGATACATCATGCGAACTCAAGCTCTGACAAATCATCATTTACGGCATCAAGCGGTTTCTGTAACTCCACCGCACGTCAAACAATCGACACCGATATCGAGAAATAGTGGCCTGCTCACAGAGTTCGTATACTGTGAAAGCCAACCGGCGTTGTCGGAACTATTATTACCTGTGCTTCAGCACTTAGGATTGCAGTCACGCTGGTTGCTGTGGTTAACCCCGCAACAGAAACTTAGCCGTAATTGGTTATCTCAGTCAGGTTTGCCGGTGAGCAAAATTGTTCAGGTGAGCCAAATGAACTCCATGTCGCCAGTAGATGCGATGGAAAAAGCGCTTTTGACAGGGAACTACAGCGTGGTTTTGGGATGGTTGCCTGATTTAAATGATTCAGAACGTGAAAGATTGCGTCTGGCGGCACTTCATGGAGGGTCTTACGGATTCATCATGAGACCGACAAATGCTCAAATCTCAGCTCATGGACAGCAATCAACAGTAAAAATTCAGTCCTCCGTGTACCATTAGTTCAAAATAGGAATGTTCTGATGAAATTAACTCGTTTTTTAGTGATTCGTGCTGAAAACAGGGTTTTTAACGGTAAATTTGCCCCTTCACGGTGCAACTAACTCCAAAGTTTCGTCAACAAATGGCCTTTGATGTTAAGAAATGTGTACATTTTTCCCTTTTTTTCCACGCTGTTAACACATCAAGCTTGTAAGTTTCTCGCCACGTTGTAGACTTTACAACGCCAAGGTTGCTCTATAATGCCAACGTAAAGTGGCAAGTTCTTAACGGAAGCAATAACTTTGGCGTAAGGATTTTATAACCAAGGGCTTAAAAGCTTAAAGCTCAATTGCCTATTTGGATGATAACGAGGCGCAAAAATGAAAAAGACAGCTATCGCATTAGCAGTGGCACTGGCAGGTTTCGCTACCGTAGCGCAAGCCGCCCCTAAAGATAACACCTGGTACACCGGTGGTAAGCTGGGCTGGTCCCAGTACCATGACACTGGTTTCGCTAACGCTTACAACGGTATCGGCAACGGCCCTACCCACGAAAGCCAACTGGGTGCAGGTGCGTTCTTGGGTTACCAAGCAAACCAATACCTGGGCTTTGAAATGGGATATGACTGGCTTGGCCGCATGCCTTACAAAGGCGACACGAACAACGGTGCTTTCAAAGCACAGGGCGTTCAACTGGCTGCTAAACTGAGCTACCCACTGACTGACGATCTGGACATCTACACTCGTCTGGGTGGTATGGTTTGGCGTGCAGACTCCAAAGGTAACTTTGGTGAGACTGCAACTAGCCCAGCTAGCCGTGTAAGCGATCACGACACCGGTGTTTCTCCACTGGCAGCCGTTGGTTTCGAATACGCTGTAACCAAAAACTGGGCTACTCGTCTGGATTACCAATGGGTTAACAACATCGGTGATGCTGCTACCGTTGGCGCACGTCCTGACAACGGTATGCTGTCTGTGGGTGTTTCTTACCGTTTCGGTCAAGATGAAGCAGCTGCTCCGGCACCAGCTCCAGCACCAGCTCCAGCTCCAGTTGTAGAAACCAAGAAATTTACCCTGAAGTCTGACGTTCTGTTCACCTTCGGTAAATCTAGCCTGAAACCAGAAGGCCAGCAGGCTCTGGATCAGCTGTACACCCAACTGAGCTCACTGGATCCGAAAGACGGTTCAGTAGTTGTTCTGGGCTACACTGATGCAGTAGGTTCTGAGCAGTCTAACCAGAAACTGTCTGAGCAACGCGCTCAAACCGTGGTTGACTACCTGGTGTCTAAAGGCATTCCTAAAGACAAAATCTCTGCACGTGGTATGGGTGAAACTAACTCAATCACTGGCAACACCTGTGGCTACAAAGCTGGCCGTGCTACTAAAGCACAGATCGCTTGCTTGGCTCCAGATCGTCGCGTAGAGATCGAAGTTAAAGGTATCAAAGACGTTGTGACTCAGCCACAGGCTTAAGTCATACCGCTTTCTACTGTTTAACGACAGATACTAAAAACCCCGCCTAGGCGGGGTTTTTTTATGGGCGTCAGTTTGTCGAAGTCAGTTTTGGATAAGTGCGCTTGTTTGAATAAATAGCGAATGACTTGAGGTACTCGGGTTGAATGCCAGAGTTGAACAATGGCCTTGAACAACGGAGTTGAATAACAGAGTGGAATTACTGAGGTGATGGCGACGCTGAATGACGAAGTAGTGCTAGGCGGCTGAATGAGGGCTGCGAAGGCCAACCCGGCCTTGCGCAGTGCCCCTACTCTTTGTTGCCCAGTATCTGCTGCAAATCTTCTTTAAGAGATGACATCTGGCTCGCGTACTTCTCTTTGCGTTCAGCATCTTCCAACAGTTGGATGATGGTGTCCGAAAGGGTTGAACTGCGGCGCTGCGCCAGACCGGCGAGGCGTTGCCAAACTAGAAACTCTAGATCGATGGATTTCTTGCGGGTATGCTGATGCTCAGAATTAAAATGTCTTTTTCTGCGGGCACGAATAGTCTGCTTTAGGCGATTTTCCAAAGCAGGATTCATATTATTAGCGATCCAATCGAGAACTTTGACCGGCTCGTTTTCTAATTTGAGAAGTTCATCAACAGCATCTTCGGCGGCGCTATTTTCTAAATGGCGGGTAATGCGTTCACCTTCACGGTGTTTTTTTACCAGATACTTCCACTTCCAACCGCTCTCAAGATTTTCCAATTGCTGATATTTCATTGTGAGCTCTTCTGTGACCCCGTAACTTTGATAAGCATAACAGCTTTATTCGAATTTTCACTGCAAAAAGCGCATGCAAAACTGTTCAATTTTTACACGAACAAACCTTAGCTGCCGTGACCTAGGTCTTAACCACGACACTCCCTGTATTCATCACTGTTTATTCTTGTATAATCGCCCTTTCCCATTTTACAGAACACAGCTAACACATTGACCAATAACCGACTTGATTGGCAGCTCTTACTGCCCGATACCACGCCCTATGAGGCTATTTTCGCAACGGCTGCTGAGTTGGCCCCAGTGGATTTCGCTGCTATTCAGCCACGACTGGAAAATGGTTTAACGCTGTTCTGTCACCCGCTCTCTCGCCCTCGCTTTATGACCATTAAAGCGCTGGAGAGCCGTGAATATCTTTCCCGCATCAATGACGTAATCGCTGAGATCCTCCCTGAAGAACGGCCTGTCTTTGGCAGCCGCTATCTGATTGAGGGCGGAAAAGTCTCGGTGGCTGACGCCAGCACGGCTGAAGACAATTTTGCCGCTAAACTCGCTTGCCACTATCAAGAGTGGATTGAGCCAGAACAGCTCTTTGGTTGTGTGCGCATTTACCAAGACCAGATTCAGCTTGAGCCGGGCCTGATCCATCACGTTAATGGCGGCGTATTGGTGCTGTCCGTTCGCGCCCTGCTCGCTCAGCCGCTGATGTGGCTGCGTCTCAAGCAGATGATCACTCAGGGCGTTTATCACTGGGTTTCGCCAGACGAGAGCCGCCCGCTGCCGGTGACCATCCCTTCAATGCCAATAGACATCCGTTTGGTGCTGGTTGGGGATCGCATTTCATTGGGCGAGTTCAATGAAATGGAGCCGGAGCTGCTCGAGTCCGCGGTGTATGGTGAGTTCGAATCTGACCTGCCGCTTACCGATGCTGACGACATGGCGACCTGGTGTGGTTACGTCAACACGCTGGCCGACGAGCTGGAAATTCCGCGTCTGTCAGCCGAAGCCTGGCCCGCGATGCTGCGTCTGGCGATTCGCTATAGCACCGACCAAGGTAGCCTGACACTTTGCCCTGCGTGGCTCAGCGCGCAGCTTAGCGAAGCGGCGATATATAATCAGGATGAGCTACTGACCCTGGCCTCGTTCGAAGCCGCCATTAACGGGCGCGCATGGCGTGAAAGCTACTTGCAAGAACGTATGCAAGATGAGATCGAACTGGGTCAAATTCGTATTGAAACCGAAGGCGAAGTCATCGGCCAAATTAACGGCCTCTCGGTGCTGGAATATCCGGGACATCCGCGCGCCTTTGGTGAACCTTCGCGCATTAGCTGTGTCGTACACACGGGCGACGGTGAATTCACCGACGTTGAGCGCAAAGCCGAGCTGGGTGGTAATTTGCATGCGAAAGGCATGATGATTATGCAGGCGTTCCTGATTTCCGAACTGGAACTGGACCAGCCTCTGCCCTTCTCTGCCTCAATTGTTTTCGAACAATCCTATGGCGAAGTCGATGGAGACAGCGCGTCTCTGGCCGAGCTTTGTGCGTTAATTAGCGCGTTATCGATGCAGCCGATTAACCAGCAAATCGCGGTCACCGGCTCTGTCGACCAGTTCGGCAACGTACAGCCAATTGGTGGCGTGAATGAGAAGATCGAAGGATTCTTTGAAGTTTGCCAACGCCGCGGTCTGACGGGCAATCAGGGAGTGATTATCCCGACCAGCAACGTGCGTAACCTGTGTTTACACCCACAGGTGATTGACGCCGTGCGTGAAGGCCAATTCCATTTATGGGCAGTTGATAATGCAGGTGAAGCACTGCCTATCCTGACCGGATTAATTTACTCTCACGAAGAGCAAGCTGAAGAAGCTCGCCCAAGTTTACTGGGCTTGATTCAGGAGCGTATCGCGCAGGCATTACCACAGGAACGCCGCAGTTACCCCTGGCCACTTCGCTGGTTGAGTTGGTTCAGCCACAGCTGATCGGAGTTGTTCAGCTTACACCTGTTAGCTAAACTCCGTCCTTCAATAAAATAAGGCTTACATAGAACATGGTAGATAAACGCGATTCCTATACTAAAGAAGATCTAGAAGCCTCTGGCCGTAGTGAACTCTTCGGTGCCGGTGGCCCACCATTGCCATCAGGCAACATGCTGATGATGGACCGCATCGTGAAGATGCAAGAAGATGGCGGCAGCCATGGCAAGGGTTACGTTGAAGCAGAATTAGATATCAATCCTGATTTGTGGTTCTTCGGTTGCCACTTCATCGGCGACCCAGTGATGCCGGGCTGTCTTGGTCTTGACGCCATGTGGCAGCTGGTTGGTTTCTATCTTGGCTGGCTCGGTGGCGAAGGCAAAGGCCGCGCACTGGGTGTTGGCGAAGTGAAATTCACCGGTCAGGTTTTACCAACTGCGAAAGTGGTCACCTACCGCCTGAACTTCAAACGCGTGATCAACCGTAAACTGATCATGGGCGTTGCAGACGGCGAAGTACTGGTTGATGGCGAAGTTATTTATACCGCAACCGACCTGAAAGTAGGTCTGTTCAAAGACGCCAGCGCTTTCTAAATCTGTCAGAGCTTGCCCGGCAAGCTCTCGCCACAGGTTGAAAGCTAAAAAAAGCGAATATGTTCTGCATATTCGCTTTTTTGCATTTGAGGGAAGCTGAAACAAAAACCTCCGCCCGTGGCGGAGGTTGTTCCTTTTCTGACAAGGTGCCGCTTAAGCGGTTACTGCCCTGTCCTCCATGGCTTGTCGCCAACCCCCGAGCCAATGTGCGCGGGCATCAACTGCTTGGTGCGGACAAACTTCTTTTGAGCGTCCGACAATTCCTGCTTGGTATCCACGTGATTGTGCCCGTTCCAGGCGATCGCGTTTTTGTCTCTTCATGCCTTGGTTCCCTCATTTATTCAGGTTCAGGTGGAAAGAAAACAGTGGCCCGCTTGCGCGTCCACACTTAACAAATAGCCGCAATCTTTGGTGAGGTCAATGCGCAAATTTCACGCCAATGTCATATTCGTGAGCTATTTTATCTGATTGCGCGCAAGCTAATCGTGCCGAGAAAAACCCATCTGGCTGATCGCCAATAAAAAATCCCGAAGTCTGAAAACTCAGAATTCGGGATTTTGCGTCTTTATCTTAAATTAAATTAAGCTTAAAAAATGTTCATCTTAGCTGACTGGCAATCTGGCTTGCTTCTTGCTGCCAACCCGCAGCCAGCGTGCGCACCAGCGCGTCGTAACCATCTTCATTTTGCTTGAGCGTCAGGTTAAAACTGCGCTGAATGGTCTGCCCATCGCGGGTTAGCACCCAGCTGCCGCTGATCAGCGCAGATCCGTCATAGCGACCGTGGAAGCCGGTCACATTGACGTTCAACACATCTTGTTCCGCATTGTTGGCTGGCTGTGCTGACACCACGCGCCCCGGCAGGTCACGGCCAAGATAGGTCACCAATGACTGCTGAAGCTGTTGGTCAAGCGGGCTGGCCCACAGGTTGTTTTGGGTCAAAACGTACTGCACGTCATTGGTCTGGAACACCAGACCGTTGCCCGCTAAGTAGTCCGCGACGCTGACATGCTCAATCCACAACTGGCGCTGCTGCCCCTGTGGGAGCAGGCTGCCGCTGTTAGCTGCCGTGGTCGCTGGCGCGTTGCCGACGATAGGCAGCTGATAATAGGTTTTCTGATCGCTACTGCTACAGGCAGTCAGAAACAGTGCTAAGACGACAGGTATCCATTTCATCATTGTTTGGCCTTCTTCGGCTGAGGATCATCTTGCCCAGGGGCGGCGAAAATCAGTGCATTACTCTTACCATTCAAGGTCTTCAGCACCGGCTGCAATTCACGTAGGGTTTTATCCAGACTCTGCATATCTCCCACCAGATTGCTGTAAGCCGGAGATCCAGGCTGGAAGCCTTTCAGGCTGCGATTAAGCTGGATAAGCGTCTGCTGCATATCCTGCGGCAGATTCTTCATCTCTTTGCTGCCCACAATCGCGTTAAGCGAATCGAGGGTTTTCTGCGTGGCTTTCATTGTCTTCTGGCTTTCGGCCAGCGTCGTGGTCGCCTCGCGCAGCATAGGTTCGATTGGCAAGCCGTTGATCTTGTCGAGCGTGGTCATCAGCTTCTGCTGAATCTGCGCGAAACCAGCACTCACGGTCGGCAACAGTTTCTGCCCATCAATCTGGTACGGCCCTTTCCACGGCTTCTCATTTGGATAGAAGTCGAGATCGACATACATCGAGCCAGTCAGCAAGTTAGCAGACTTCATCGAGCCGCGCAGACCTCGCGCAATCCCGTCGCGGATATGGTCAGTGATGTTGAAATCATTACCAATCAGCTGGGCAAAACGGTCTGGCTCGATGCGGATCAGCACCGGAATTCGGTAATCATTATCCATTTGCTGTTTCAGCACGTTCATTGGATAAGGCACCTGTGCCACGGTCCCCAGACGAATGCCACGGAATTCAACTGGCGCGCCCGGTTGCAGGCCGCGAATCGAATCGGAGAAGAACATCACGTAGTCGATGTGCTTGGTGTACAGCGACTCTTGAATACTGCGTTGGTCGTCAAACAGCTGATAGTTATCGCCATTTTTGGCCGCCGTACCCTGCTCCCAACCGTTCGGCACGTCAAAGCTCACACCGCCGCTGAACAGGGTGGTGAGGGAACCCATCTCGACGCGCATGCCCTGTGCGGACATGTCGAAGTTAACGCCGCTGTCTTTCCAGAATCGCACGTTATCAGTCACCAAGCCGTCATAAGGCGCACGGATGAATAGCTGATATTTGATATTGCGGGCTTTCGGGTCGAAGTGGCTGGTTTCCACAGTACCCACTTGGAAGCCGCGGAACAGCACCGGGTCGCCCGGACTGAGCTGACCGGAGCGCTCGCTTTCCAGAATAACGCGGATGCCTTGGGCGTCCGGCGAGGCCAGCGGCGGCGAGTCATTCAGGGCATATTGCGCCTTCTCCTCACCTTTATTGCCCGGCTGAAGCTGGATGTAAGCTCCTGAGAGCAAAGTGCCCAGCCCCGAGATACCTTCGCGGCCCACCTGAGGTTTCACCACCCAGAAGATGGAGTCGTCGCGCAGCATCTTCTCCATGCCGGAGTTCAGGCGCGCCTTGATGATAACCTGTTGCAGGTTTTCACTCAGGGTGACGCTTTCGACTTTGCCGACATCAACGTTGCGACTTTTAATGGTCGTTTTACCGCCCTCAATGCCCTCAGCGGAGCTGGTGATCAGCGTCACTTCCGGCCCCTGATGGCTGTAGTGGTAAAACAGGATCCAAGCCCCGATTAATGCCGTAACGATCGGAATGATCCACACCGGCGACCAGCGTTTGATCTTCTCGACCTTCGCGGTGCCGTTGTGATTCTCATTGATATTATTTTCCGCCATCTTGTTGCTCCTTCAAAGACTGAACTCCGGCCCGATCCCAAATCAATCTTGGGTCGAAAGTCATCGCGGCGAACATAGTAAGAATAACGACCCCAGCAAATAGCAGTGCGCCGATGTCCGGATAAATACTCATTAGCTGCCCCATTCTGACCAGTGCAGAAAGCACGGCTATGACGAAAACGTCAATCATTGACCAGCGCCCAACAAACTCCACCACTTCATAAATCACGTGCAACCTTTCCCTGTCGATTTGCTTATTACTGTTGGCATCCCAGCACAACCAGCCAATCGCCAGCATTTTCAGCGACGGCACCATAATACTGGCGATGAAAATCACCATCGCCACCGGGTAAGAGCCTTCACTCCACAGCAGCACCACGCCCGCCATAATAGTCGAGGTGATTTTGGTGCCGAGGGCCTGAGTTATCATGATTGGCAATAAATTGGCCGGAATGTAGAGCAGCAGCGAGGTGACCAGCAGCGCCATGGTCCACTGTAGGCTGTTTTTGCGGCGCGCGTGGCCCTTAGTTTCACAGCGACTACATACCGACTGCTCGACGGGCAAAATCGCCATGCAGCAGTGGCAAGAACGCAGCCCCTGACTGAGACCACTTTCGCCAATTTTCAACGGCTGTGTCAGGCGCGGCGCGGGTTCGACCTGCTGCCACAGCCAGTAACGGTCGGTGCATTGGAAGGCGCGCAGTTGCAGCAGACAGAACAGCACATAAGGCAGGAAGCTGGTGCCAACGCCGACGTCACCATAGGCCATCAGCTTAACGAAACTGACGAGCACCCCGGCGAGGAAAATCTCCACCATGCACCAAGTTTTGAGGCGGAAAAGCGTGCGCGCAATGCTGACTTTCCACTGGGTGGAGAGCCGCGTGTTCAGGCAGAGGACGATGATAGACAGCATGCAAATCGCGGGCAGCAGCTGGACGACAATCATGAACAGCGACGCCATACTGGCATAGTTATCAGACACTAATACCCGAGGGATCTGCACCAGCGTCACTTCGCTGCTCAGTCCGGCGACATTCATATTAACAAAGGGGAAAAGGTTGGCGAGCAGCAGCATAAACAGCGCGCTGATGGCGAAACCGATAGGACGTTTACGAGGTTCTTTCCAGCGGGAGGTCAGCGTGGTGTGGCAACGCGGACACTTCGCCTTTTGCCCGATGGCGATAACCGGGATCTCCACCAACAAGTCGCATTGTGGACACAAAATGTGCGGGTCATGGACATGAGAACACACAGTTAACTCCTCAAGTGCGCTAAGGGCAAAAGCTGTGCAGACGACGCGCTCCCTGCTCGTCTGCACAGCTGAGGGCAAACTTAGCCGTTTTTCTGCGCTTCCAGCGCTTCCCAACGTTCAAAAGCCTGCTCTAATTCCTGCTCTGCCGCAGCCAGTGCGTTCAGCACTTGCTGCGTTTCGTCATGCGGACGAGTGAAGAAGTTGGCATCACTCATCTGCTGTTGTAAATCAGCAATGCGAACTTCAAAGTCGCTGATTTGTTGTGGTAAAAGTTCAAGCTCGCGCTGCTGATTATAGCTGAGCTTATTCGCCGTGCGTTTAGCAGGTTCTGTCTTCGGCTGCGGCGCAGCTTTCGTTTCAGTGGCTGCAACCTGACGAATAGGCTTCTGGTTACGGCGCTGATGCTGTGCGTCATGGTAGCCGCCAACATAGCTGTTGATCACGCCATCGCCTTCATAAATCCAGCATTCAGTGGCTGAGTTATCAACAAATTCACGGTCGTGGCTTACCAGCATCACGGTGCCCTGATAGTTGTCGATCATCTCTTCCAGCAGCTCGAGGGTTTCCACATCCAGGTCGTTGGTCGGTTCATCGAGAATCAACAGGTTGCTTGGACGCAGGAACAATTTCGCTAACAGCAGGCGGTTACGCTCACCACCGGACAGGGCTTTGACTGGCGTCATCGCGCGTTTCGGGTGGAACAGGAAGTCCTGCAAATAACCCAACACGTGACGAGAACGGCCATTGACCATCACCTCTTGCTTACCTTCAGCAAGGTTGTCCATCACGGTGCGCTCTGGATCTAACTCGGCGCGGTGCTGGTCGAAGTAAGCCACTTCCAGCTTGGTGCCGCAGTGAACGCGGCCGCTGTCGGCCTGCAGCTGGCTCAACATCAATTTCAGCAAGGTGGTTTTACCACAGCCGTTCGGGCCAACCAGCGCGATTTTGTCGCCACGTTGTACCTGCGCGGAGAAATGGCTGACCAGCTGTTTGCCGGAGATGGCGTAGCTGACATCTTCCATTTCGAAGACGATTTTGCCGGAGCGGCTCGCCTCTTCCACCTGCATTTTCGCCGTGCCCATCACTTCGCGGCGCTCGGAACGCTCGCGACGCAAGGCTTTCAGTGCGCGAACGCGGCCTTCGTTACGGGTGCGGCGCGCCTTGATGCCTTGACGGATCCACACTTCTTCCTGCGCCAGTTTTTTGTCGAACTCGGCGTTTTGCAGCTCTTCCACGCGCAGCGCTTCTTCTTTCGCCAGCAGGTAAGTTTCGTAATTGCCCGGGTAAGAGACCAGCTTGCCGCGGTCCAGATCGACAATACGGGTCGCCATATTGCGGATAAACGAACGGTCGTGGGAAATGAAGATAATGCTGCCCGGGAACTCCTTAAGGAATTCTTCCAGCCAGCCAATACTTTCAATGTCCAAGTGGTTGGTCGGTTCGTCGAGCAGTAAAACCTGCGGAGAACTGACCAGCGCGCGGCCTAGTGCGGCTTTACGCAGCCAGCCGCCGGAGAGCGATTTCAGCTCGGTGTCGGCGTCTAAACCCAGTTGCAACAGCACTTCGTTGATACGGCTGTCGAGCTGCCACAGGCCCTGATGATCAAGGATTTCCATCACCTGAGACAGTTTGTTCATGTTTTTCTCGCTCGGGTCAGACTCCACCAGATGAGAAATCGCGTGGTAGGCTTTCAGATGCTCAGCCTGCTCGGCAACGCCTTCAGAAACGAAGTCGAAAACCGTGCCTTCCACGTTGCGCGGCGGGTCCTGTTGCAGACGCGCCACAATCAAATCTTGCTCGTAAACAATGCGGCCATCGTCCAGCGGCACTTCGCGGTTGATGATTTTCATCAGCGTCGATTTACCGGCACCGTTACGGCCTACCAAACACACGCGCTCGTTTGGCTCGATGTGTAATTCGGTGTTATCCAACAGCGGCGAGTCACTGAATGACAGCCAGGCACCTGACATACTAATTAACGACATAAACTTTATTTTTCCTCGCCGGCGTGGGACAGCAGCCAGCAGTTATGAATTTGACGATTACGGGCGAAATCCTGCGACAGGGTTTGGCTGGTGATCTCTTTTGCGCTCAGACCGAGTTTGCTCAGCCCGTCGAGATCCATCTGGAAACCGCGCTTGTTGTTGGAGAACATGATGGTACCGTTGCGACGCAAAATACGCTTCAAATCTTTCATTAATGCCAGATGATCGCGTTGAACGTCGAAACTGTCGGCCATGCGTTTTGAGTTTGAGAAAGTCGGCGGATCAATGAAGATCACGTCGAACTGCTCGTCACACATGCCCAAATATGAGAGGCAGTCAGCCTGGATCAGGCGATGCTGGCGTCCGGTCAAGCCGTTAGCCCGCAGGTTCTTCTCTGCCCATTCGAGATAAGTACGCGACATATCTACCGTAGTGGTACTGCGCGCGCCGCCAAGACCCGCGTGAACGCTCGCCGTGCCGGTATAAGCAAACAGGTTGAGGAAGTCTTTACCGTTGCTCATTTCACCCAGCATTTTACGCGCAATGCGGTGATCAAGGAACAGGCCGGTGTCCAGATAGTCGGTCAGGTTCACCCACAGCTTGGCGTTATACTCTTCCACCAGCAGGAATTCGCCTTTTTGGGCCAGTTTCTCATACTGGTTTTTGCCCTTCTGGCGCTCACGCGTCTTCAGGATCAGCTGGCTGGAGGAGATATCCAGCACCGAGAGCGTGGCGTTAATCACGTCGAACAGGCGCTGGCGGGCTTTCTGCGCATCAACGGTTTTCGGCGGCGCATACTCCTGCACCACGATTTTGCTGCCGTAGCGGTCAACCGCCACGTTGTAGTCTGGCAGGTCGGCGTCATACAAGCGGTAGCATTCGATACCTTGCTGCTTGGCCCACTTCTCCAGCTTTTTCACGTTTTTGCGCAGACGGTTGGCGAAGTCTTCCGCAATTTGCGCGCCAGCGGCACCGGCCGGGTTCTCAGCCAGTTGGTAGTTTTTCTGTACACATTCCAACGGGCCGTTTTTCGCCTTGAATTGACGATCGGCGCGCAGTTGCAGGCAGCTCAGAAGCTCCGGCGAGGCGCTGAACAGCGACAGCTGCCAACCGCCAAACTGCGTCTTCATGATGCGGCCCAGCAGGTTGTGCAAGGCAATCAGCGCGGGTTCGCTTTCCAGACGCTCGCCGTACGGCGGGTTGCTGATAACCGTGCCGGTCGGGCCTTCTGGCAGTGGGTTAGTCAACTTGCCGACTTCTTTGGCATCAAAGCTAATCAGCTCAGAAACCCCGGCGCGACGGGCGTTGGCACGGGCCATTTCAATCACGCGACGGTCAATATCAGAGCCGAAGAAGCGAGAAGTGGTTTCCTGCACCGCGCGGCGCGTGCGCACCTGCGCCTCGGCGGTCAGTTCACGCCACAGTTCGGCATCAAACTTGTTCCAGGCCGTAAAGCCCCAGTGTTGGCGATGCAGGCCCGGCGCGCGGTCGGCTGCGATCATCGCCGCTTCAATCAGCAAAGTGCCGGAGCCACACATTGGGTCAACCATCGGGGTACCGACTTGCCAGCCTGAACGCATCACGATGGCGGCTGCCAGACTCTCTTTCAGCGGAGCCTGACCCGTCAGGTCGCGGTAGCCGCGCTGGTGCAAGCCTTCGCCGCTCAAATCCAGAGCCACGCTGGCGGTATCACGCTGCAAAAATACGTTAACGCGGATGTCTGGCTGCTGTTTCGCCACGTTTGGACGCTGGTCAATTTTGCGGGTGAAGCTGTCAACGATGGCGTCTTTCACTTTCAACGCACCGTATTGGCTGTTACGGATCTCATCGTTCAGCCCGCTAAAATGCACTGCGAAGGTTTTATCGACGCCGAAAATTTCCGGCCAGTCGATTGCCATCACACCCAGATAAAGGTCTAAGTCACTGTGGACTTTAAATTCATTCAGAGGCAAAAGAATACGCGAAGCCAGACGGCTCCAAAGCAAACTTTGGTACAGCAGGCGATCGTCACCTTCAAAATGCACCCCTCCCTGCACAACTTTGCAGGCTTGCGCACCCAGCGTTTCCAGTTCGCTTTTTAAAAGTTCTTCCAGTCCACGCGCCGTGCTGGCAAACAAAGAGTTCATATCGACATATCACCAAAAAGAAAATAGTTGCGCATTATAGCTAATCCAGCCAGCTTGTCATAAAGTCTCTGGTCATCATAAAAAATATAACCGAATTCAAAGGAGGCACGATCCCGTGGCTACCCTTTCCCGCCTTTTCGTACACCCTGTTAAATCGATGCGTGGGTTGCAGTTGTCACACGCGCAGGTGACGGCCAGTGGTCTGGCATTTGACCGGCTTTTCATGGTGACCGACCCGCAAGGCACTTTTATTACCGCCCGACAATATCCTCAACTGGTTCAGTTCACTCCTTCTTTATTACCCGACGGCCTGATGATAACCAGCCCGGACGGCGACACGGTCTGCGTGCGCTTTAGCGATTTCAGCGGCCAAGGCCAGCCAACCGAAGTTTGGGGCAACCACTTCACTGCCGTCATCGCGCCCGACGCGGTGAATCAGTGGCTGAGCGGCTATTTGAAACGCGAGGTGCAGCTGCGCTGGGTGGGCGAAGAGTTAACCCGTCGCGTGAAGAACCACGCCGAAGTGCCTCTCTCCTTCGCCGACGGCTTCCCTTATCTATTAATGAATGAAGCCTCGATGCGTGACCTGCAAAATCGCTGCCCGAGCAGCGTCAAGCTGGAGCAGTTCCGCCCTAATTTAGTGGTCAGCGGCGCAGATGCCTATGCCGAGGACACGTGGCAGACCATTCGCATTGGCGAAGTTATCTTTGATTTGGTCAAGCCATGCAGTCGCTGCGTCTTAACTACGGTCAGCACCGAGCGTGGGCGGAAACATCCGCGCGGCGAGCCGCTGAAGACCTTGCAGGGCTATCGTACGGCGGACGACGGCGCGGTGGATTTCGGCCAGAATATGATTGCCCGCAACACCGGCATGATCCGCGCGGGCGACAGCATTCAGGTGTTGGCGACCAAACCGCCGCGTCCATATTCCGCCGGAGAAGTGATTGAAAGCGTGGCTGCGCCGAAAAACGACAGTAAAACGCTGGAGATTAATTATCAGGGCACCAGCTTTACCGGCAACAACCAGCAGATTCTGCTCGAACAGTTGGAGATGCAAGGGTTGCGCATTCCCTATTCATGCCGCGCGGGGATTTGTGGAGCTTGCAGATTGACGCTGGAGTCGGGCGAAGTGTCACCGTTGAAAGCCAGTGCGATTGGCAAAGATGGGACGGTGTTGGCGTGCAGCTGTATTCCGAGTTCGGATGTCGTTTTGGGCTAACGTTGGCAATCACAAACGATCAGGCGGGAATTACACCGCCTGATCGTAAAGCTGGCTATTGTCAGCACGGACCGGCGCTGGCATCAGGCGGTCATGCATAATCTTAATCGCGTCGCCGAGCACCATGCCGCGCCCTGCCAAGGTCAAACGCTCTTGCGCCAACAGGCACAGGCTGGCGTTATCTCCAGACTCCACCACCAGCAGCGTTGCCTGCTCGCCGCTCTCCATCACCTGCACTTGCGCAATCTGGCCGTTATCGGGCTGGAAAGGACGGGACTGTTGGGTGAAATGCCAGCTTTTCGGCATTAAAGGTTTGAGGAAGCGGAAGGCGACTAATGCGTTCAGAACTAATTCAGCGCGCTGCTCATTGGCTAATTTAATCGCCTTGCAGTGCTCTTCATAATCGAAATATAAGGCGGCGTCATCGACACAAAATGAGGCGTCACCAAATGCATCTGGCGTTAACATTTTTGCCGGAAAGCGCGAACGGAAAATCATGCCATTAGCTAAATCCAACATGAGCCGGTCATGCTCAGCATCAAAATACCAACGCCAATTATCATCTGGTTTGATTTTCATTTCGTTATCCTGTTTGCTCCGAACCCACAATCCGATCACTCGCTATTAAGAAAGACAGCAAAGCAGCATAGGCTTTTTAGTAGAGAGGTTAAATCAGACAAATCTTGAGCTATCGCTGACCTTAATTCAGGCCAGTGGACAAAATATAGACGAGCCGGGTTAATAAATAAACCCCCGGCTGCCTGAGATATGAAAAAATATTAGATATGGGTAACAATATCTTTAATCAAACGTGGTCCGTGATAGATAAACCCGGAATATATTTGTATTAATGAAGCACCCGCCGCCATTTTTTCACGCGCTGAGGTTAAGGAATCTATTCCCCCCACGCCAATAATAGGCATCTGTCCTTTAAGTTCATTGGACAGCATACGGATGATTTCGGTGCTGCGGAACTGCACCGGGCGGCCACTTAATCCACCCGCCTGCTCGCAATAATTAAGCCCCTGGATCAATTTACGATCGAGAGTGGTATTTGTGGCGATCACCCCATCCATATTATGGCGAACCAAACTGTCGGCTATTTGGATCAATTCTTCTTCTGAAAGATCCGGGGCGATCTTAACTGCCACAGGAACATATTTCTGATGGCGCTGCTGAAGTTCAAGCTGCTTATTTTTAATCGACGCCAGTAAATCATCCAGTGCTTCGCCATACTGAAGCGAACGCAATCCTGGGGTATTAGGTGATGAAATATTCACCGCGATATAGCCCGCGTACGGATACACCTTCTCCATACAGGTCAGATAATCGTCTTTACCATTTTCTACCGGGGTGTCTTTATTCTTGCCAATATTGATGCCGAGAATTCCACCAAAGTGTGAACGCTTTACATTATTGACCAGATTATCCACGCCCAGATTATTAAAGCCCATGCGGTTGATAAGACCCTCGGCTTCAACGACGCGGAATAAGCGCGGCTTGTCATTACCGGCCTGCGCGCGTGGTGTCACCGTCCCCACTTCGACAAAACCAAAGCCCATCGCGCCGAAAGCATCAATGCACTCGCCGTTTTTATCCAGCCCGGCGGCAAGGCCTAATGGATTTTTAAAAGAGAGCCCCATGCAGCTAACCGGTTTGGTTGGCACGGATTGGCGAATAAGGAATTCAAAAGGTGAACCTGAAAGGCGGCTCAGTTGGCGGAAAGTTAATTCATGCGCGTGCTCTGGGTCGAGCTTAAACAGTGCTTTCCTGACAAGTGGGTAATACATGAAGACTCCTGGGTCCCGTGGCTAGACGGGGCGGTATTATCGACTAACATCCGAGCAAAGGGAAACGATTCACTACTAAAATCCCCTATCCGCGCAATCGATACCCTTTTATTCACCTGTTGATCACCTTTCCTTTACCTTTGCAGCATCTCTTAAACCGGTTTTTGGCTATATATAGTCAAAATTTAGATTTCCAGTCCCCCGCCCGCGCCTGTTAGCTTTAAACCACTAAGTTAAAGAAAATGATGAATCTATAATTTTTGGTTATAAGGAGTAGTGATGCGCGTTATATCCCTCGCAGGCAGCCCGAGACAACCTTCACGTTCATCGGCGTTATTGGCTCTTAGCCATCGCTGGTTGGCCTCTCGCGGCGTGGAAGTGATTTCCTACAGTTTGCAGGACTTCAATGCAGACGATCTGCTGTTCGCCAACTTCGGCAGCCCGCAGTTGAAAAAGCTCATCGCACAACTCGCTGACGCGGATGGCCTGATTGTCGCCACGCCGGTCTATAAAGCCTCTTTCTCCGGCGCGTTGAAAACCCTGCTGGACCTGCTGCCTGAGCGCGCGCTGGACCATAAAGTGGTGCTGCCTCTGGCCACCGCGGGCTCTATCGGCCACATGCTGGCGGTGGATTACGCCCTGAAACCGGTGCTGGCTTCGCTGAAAGCGCAGGAAGTGCTGCAAGGCGTTTTCGCCGACGACAGCCTGATAACCGACTACCAGACCTTCCCGGCCACGCTGCAACCCGCGCTGAATGAGCGCCTCGAAGAGTCGCTGGAAAACTTCTATCTGGCCCTCAGCCGCCGTCGCCCTATCCCGCACTCTGCCACTCAGAGTTCTGCGGCGAGTATTGGCGTCTGACTGCATTAACAGGAGTTTGCTGATGCCATCCACCCTTTCTTTATTACGCCGCCTGCCGGTGATTACCGGGCTAATGGCCGCTATGGCCTTCGGTACGCAGGCCGCCACGCAGGCTGAGAAAGACCCGGCGACCTTCCGCATAGCTTACCAAAAAGGCTCTGTCGGGCTGGTGCTGGCGAAATCGCATCAGTTATTAGAGAAGCGTTTTCCACACACCAAAATCAGCTGGGTTGAATTCCCCGCTGGCCCGCAAATCTTGGAAGCACTGAACGTCGGCAGCATTGATTTAGGCGGAACCGGCGACCTTCCGCCGCTGTTTGCCCAAGCCGCCGGGGCAGATTTGCTGTATGTCGGGCAAGAGCCGCCGAAGCCTCTCGCCGAGGTGATTCTGGTCGACAGCAACAGCCCGATTAAAAGCGTTGCCGAGCTGAAAGGACACAAAGTCGCTTTCCAGAAAGGCTCCAGCTCGCACAACCTGCTGCTGCGTGCGCTGCAACAGGCTGGGCTGAAATTCACTGACATCAAACCGGTTTATCTCACGCCGGCCGATGCCCGCGCCGCCTTCCAGCAGCACGACGTCGATGCTTGGGCGATTTGGGATCCCTACTACTCGGCCGCCAAGCTGCAAGGCAACGTTCGCGTGCTGATTGACGGCACCACGCTCAACCAAACTGGCGCGTTCTATCTGGCACCTAAGCAGTACACCGAGGCCAATCCGCAGTTTATTCACCAAGTGTTAGCGGTGTTAACGCAGGCCAACGCGCTGGTGAAAACCGACCGCGCGCAGAGCATTCAGCTGCTTTCCAAAGCCATGGGCCTGCCGGAAAACGTGATTGCCAGCTATCTGGATCACTTGCCTGACTCGCCGATCACCCCGGTGGACGCGCGTACCGAGAAAGCCCAGCAGGCCACGGCTGACCTGTTCTACCAAAACAAGATTTTACCTAAGCAGGTCGTGATCAAAGACCGAATCTGGCGCGACGTCGCCACTCACTAAATTAGCAGAATAAAACAGTCGCCCTCCCAAGCAAGGGCGGCGATCAGAGAGGAGTAAATCACATGAGTCTGAACGTTTTCTGGTTTTTACCGACCCACGGAGACGGTCGCTATTTGGGCACCGACAAAGATGCCCGCACCGTTGACCACGGCTATTTACAACAAGTGGCGCAGGCGGCTGACCGTCTGGGCTTCGGCGGCGTTTTGCTGCCAACCGGCCGCTCATGTGAAGACTCTTGGCTGGTGGCCGCCTCGCTTATCACCGTGACGCAAAAGCTGAAGTTTCTGGTGGCGCTGCGCCCGGGGATTATCTCCCCGACCCTTGCGGCGCGTCAGGCGGCGACGCTCGACAGGCTGTCCGGCGGCCGCGCGCTGTTCAATTTAGTCGCCGGTGGTGACCCGACCGAGCTGGCGGCAGAAGGTTTGCATCTCAGCCATAAAGAGCGTTATGAGTCCGCCGCCGAGTTCACTCGCATCTGGCGTCGAGTGCTGGAAGGCGAAACCGTCGATTACGAAGGCAAGCACATTCACGTCAAAGGGGCCAGCCTAATGCAGCCGCCGGTGCAGTTCCCGCGCCCGCCGCTCTATTTCGGTGGTTCTTCGGACGAAGCGCAGGATCTCGCCGCCGAGCAGGTCGAGCTGTATCTCACGTGGGGCGAACCGCCGCACTTAGTGAAAGAGAAAATTGAGCAAGTGCGCGCCAAGGCCGCGGCTCAAGGTCGCACCATTCGCTTCGGCATTCGGCTGCACGTCATCGTGCGCGAAACCACCGAAGAGGCGTGGCAGGCGGCAGATCGCCTGATTGCCAATCTCGACGATGAAACCATTAAGAAAGCGCAGGCCGCCTTCGCACGAACTGACTCCGTGGGCCAGCATCGTATGGCAGCGCTGCACGGCGGAGATCGCAATAAACTGGAAATCAGCCCGAACCTGTGGGCTGGCGTCGGTCTGGTGCGCTCCGGCGCAGGCACCGCGCTGGTGGGCGATGGCCCAACCGTCGCCGCCCGCATGCAGGAGTACGCGGATTTAGGCATCGACACCTTTATTTTCTCCGGCTACCCGCACCTTGAAGAGGCTTATCGCGTCAGCGAGTTGCTGTTCCCACATCTGGATCTGGCGAAACAGGATCAGGACAGCACGGTGAAACGTGCCATTGAGGCTCGCGGCGAACTGGTGGCCCATGACTTCGCACCAAAACACGCTTCGGCCGAGCAGTAAGGAACATCAGCATGCATAGCAAAACCTCACATCGCTGGCTGGACCGGATTTTACCTTGGATTGTGCCGGTAGCGCTGATTGGCGGGTGGCAACTGGCGGTTGAAGCCGGATGGCTTTCGGACCGCATTCTGCCCGCGCCGAGCGCGGTCATAGAGGCATTCTGGACACTGGCCAAAAGCGGCGACCTGTGGCAAAACCTGAAAATCAGTACCTATCGCGCACTGATTGGCTTTGTGATTGGTGGCAGCCTCGGGCTGCTGCTGGGCTTTATCACCGGCCTGTCGCGCTGGGGTGAACGCCTGCTCGACAGCTCCTTGCAGATGCTGCGTAACATTCCGCACTTGGCGCTGATCCCATTGGTTATCTTGTGGTTCGGCATTGACGAAACCGCCAAGATTTTCCTGGTGGCACTCGGCACCCTGTTCCCTATTTACCTCAACACTTACCACGGCATCCGCAACATTGATCGCGGTTTGCTGGAGATGGCGCGCAGCTACGGCCTGTCCGGCTTGCCGCTGTTTATGCAAGTGGTTCTGCCGGGCGCGCTTCCTTCAATCATGGTCGGCGTGCGTTTCGCGCTGGGCTTTATGTGGCTGACGCTGATCGTCGCCGAAACTATTTCGGCCAATTCGGGGATTGGTTATCTGGCGATGAACGCCCGCGAATTCCTGCAAACTGACGTGGTGGTGGTGGCTATCGTGCTGTACGCCATTCTCGGCAAACTGGCGGATATTCTGGCCCGTTCGCTTGAGAGCGTTTGGCTACGCTGGCACCCCGCTTACCAGAAAAAACAAGGAGATGCCGCATGAGCAACACCACTCGTATTCCTCAAGGCACGCCGGTGACCTTGTCCGGCATCAGCAAAAAGTATGGCAACCGGACGGTGCTCAATGACATCAATCTGCGCATTGCCCCCGGCCAGTTTGTCGCCGTGGTTGGCCGCAGCGGCTGTGGCAAAAGTACCCTGCTGCGCCTGCTGGCCGGACTGGAGAAAACCACTCAGGGCGAGCTTCTTAGCGGCAGCGCGCCGCTGAGCAACGTACGCGAAGACACCCGACTGATGTTCCAAGACGACCGCCTGCTGCCGTGGAAAAAGGTGATTGATAATGTCGGTCTGGGGCTGAAAGGCGCATGGCGCGAAGCCGCACAGGCCGCGCTGGAAGAGGTCGGTTTGGCGGATCGCGCTAACGACTGGCCTTCGGCACTGTCCGGCGGGCAGAAACAGCGCGTGGCCTTGGCCCGTGCGCTGATCCACCGCCCTCGCCTGCTGCTGCTTGATGAGCCTTTAGGCGCACTCGACGCCCTGACGCGCATTGAGATGCAGGGGCTGATCGAACGCCTGTGGCAACAGCATGACTTCACCGTTTTGCTGGTAACCCATGACGTCAGCGAGGCAGTGACCGTGGCAGATAGAGTGATTTTGATTGAGCAAGGCGAGATAGGTTTAGACTTACAAGTAGACTTGCCGCGCCCGCGCCGCAAAGGTTCGGTACGGCTGGCAGAGCTGGAGGCAGAAGTGCTGGAGAGAGTGTTAACGCCTTCTGCGCCAGCGAGCGAGGCGCGTCGCGCTCAGGTTTAAGCTTCTTACTTTACTTCACTTCAGCAAAGAGAAAGGGCGATGTTTCCATCGCCCTTTTTTGTGCCTATTTATGCCTAAGTCACCTGATGCGGCAATTACGCATCCAGCGCTTTAGACACCTTCTCGAACAAGTCACCGGAGAGGTTTTCCAACCCTTTCAACTGCTCCAGCGCGTTACGCATCAGCGCCTGACGCTGGCTGTCATAGCGTTTCAAGCGGATCAGCGGCTCAACCATGCGCGCAGCAACCTGTGGGTTACGAGTGTTCAGGTCAGTCAGCATTTCCACCAAGAACTGGTAGCCACTGCCGTCGACCGCGTGGAACGCAGACGGGTTAGCCGAAGCGAAGGCACCCACCAGCGAGCGAACGCGGTTCGGGTTGCTCATGGTGAAAGAGCGGTGAGTCAGCAGCGAACGCACTTTCTGCAAGACATCCGCCGCCGGGCTGGTGGCCTGCTGAATGAACCATTTGTCCATCACCAGACCATCCTGATGCCAGCGCTCGTCGTAAGCCGCCAGCAAGGCTTCACGGCAAGGCAGCTGGGCAGAAACCGCCGCAGACAGCGCCGCCAGTGAGTCAGTCATGTTGTCAGCCTGTTCGAACTGGGCTTTAACAATCTTGTCAGCCTGAGCCACGTCGCCAAATGCCAGATAGTGGAGGCAGATGTTGCGCAGTGCGCGTTTGCTGATATCAGCATGGGTCACGCGGTAAGCCGGCAGGCTGTTGGCATGGTAAACGGCGAGGAATTCATCGCTCATTTCCGTCGCCAGACAGCGAGTAATGGCTTCGTGAACCGCGCTGATCGCTTCTGGATCGATAACCTCGAACAGCTCCGCGATTTCGTTTTCCGATGGCAGCGTCAGGATCTGCGCCGCGAGGCCCGGATCGATGCTCTCATCTAATAGCACCGCGCGGAAAGCGTCGGCCACGTGCAGTGGCAGAGACAGCGGCTGTTTCTGCTGGTGGCGCGCCACGTTGAGTTTGATGTAAATCGCCAGCAGGCTCTGTGCTGAATCCCAACGCGAGAAGTCGTTACGCGCGTGTTTCATCAGGAAGGTCAGCTGATGATCGCCATATTTGTAATCCAGTTTCACCGGCGCGGAGAATTCACGCAGCAATGACGGCACCGGCTGGTATTCCACATCTTCGAAGATGAAGGTCTGCTCGGCTTCGGTCACGTTCAACACATTGCTGACCACGCCGCCGTTTTGCTTAAGCGCAATCACATTACCTTGTGGATCATAGAGTTCGATATCCAAAGGAATGTGCAGAGGCAGCTTCTCAGACTGGTCCGCCGTCGCCGGGGTTTTCTGGCTGACAGTCAAGGTGTACTGCTGTTTTTCCACGTCATAGTCGTCGCGCACGGTCAGCACCGGAGTACCAGATTGGCTGTACCAGCGGCGGAACAGGGAGAGGTCAACGTTGGACGCATCCTCCATCGCCTGCACGAAGTCGTCGCAGGTCGCGGCGCTGCCGTCGTGGCGTTCGAAATAGAGCTGAATACCGGCCTGGAACTTCTCTTCGCCCAGCAAGGTGTGCAGCATACGAATGACTTCTGAACCCTTCTCATACACGGTCAGCGTGTAGAAGTTGTTCATTTCGATGACTTTTTCCGGGCGAATTGGGTGCGCCATTGGGCTGGCGTCTTCCGCAAACTGCGCGGCGCGCATCACGCGCACGTTGTCGATACGGTTAACCGAGCGTGAACCCAGATCAGAGCTGAACTCTTGATCACGGAAGACGGTCAGGCCCTCTTTCAGACTCAGCTGGAACCAGTCGCGGCAGGTCACGCGGTTACCGGTCCAGTTATGGAAGTATTCGTGGCCGATCACGGCTTCAATGCCCAAGTAGTCTTTGTCGGTAGCCGTTTCAGCTTTCGCCAACACGTATTTGGAGTTGAAGACGTTCAGACCTTTGTTCTCCATCGCGCCCATGTTGAAGAAATCAACGGCAACGATCATGAAGATGTCGAGGTCATATTCGAGGTTGAAACGGGTTTCATCCCACTTCATCGACTGCTTCAGAGACTCCATCGCCCAGTCGGCGCGGTCCAGATTGCCACGGTCAACGAACAGCTCCAGCGCCACGTCGCGGCCTGAACGCGTTTTAAAGGTGTCGCGCAGCACGTCGAAATCACCCGCCACCAGCGCAAACAGGTAGCAAGGTTTTGGGAACGGATCTTCCCATTTAATCCAGTGTTTGCCGCCTTCCAGCTCGCCCTGATCGATACGGTTGCCGTTGGACAACAAGTACGGGTAGCGCGCTTTGTCAGCCACGATGCGGGTGGTGAAACGCGCCAGAACGTCCGGGCGGTCCAGATAATAGGTGATGTTGCGGAAACCTTCGGCTTCACACTGAGTACAGAGCGCCACGCCAGACAGGTAGAGGCCCTGAAGCGCGGTGTTTTTGGACGGGTGAATTTCGTTAACGATGCTCAGTTCAAAGGCATCCGGCAGACGGTCGATAGTCAGCGTGTTTTCAGTCAACTGGTAGCTTGGCCAATCCTGACCATTCACTTTCAGGCTAATCAGCGTCAGACCTTCACCATCCAGAACCAGAGAAGCCCCCTCTGCACCTTGGCGTTTAATCTGGCTGACCGCGGTCACTACCGTGGTTTCTGCATCAAGTTCAAAGTTGAGATCGATGTCGGTGATGGTGTAATCCGGCGCACGGTAGTCGTGGCGGTATTTGGCTTGTGGCAGTTGAGTCATAAAAAACCTTTTAACGTTTTCGTCAATCGTGACGACGTTTGTTGTTGGGTTAGACGCCAGAGCATCCCTAAACGGCGGCGCTACAGCTTGTAAAGCTTTCCTAAACTTTACCACAGGCACCCGAAATTCCCAGATTGTTACAGGCTTGTGAGTCTGTTAGGACACGTTTTGTTCAGCACGGGCACTCTGCCGCTGCCCTGACTCGCCTCGGCTGGCGGTTTGATTAATTAATAATCCAGTTTTTTATGCTTAATTTTCTTCTTTAACTAATGAATTCAAAATTTAAAACCGCCCGCTAATCATTAGCATGGTTGTTAATACCATGTATCCAAGAGGTTAATAAAAAATGAGCGGTATAGCTGCGCCCGGAGTGGATTCGACTTACTCTAAAAATAACAATAACCCTACGCTGTCGGCACGTATCGACGCACTCCCCCCTTCGGCCGGACTATGGCGCTTTATCGTTTTGCTCTCGCTAGGCGGTTTTTTCGAGCTCTATGACCTGTTTCAAACGGGGTACATCAGCTCAGGCTTGGTGGCTGAGAATATCTTCCACGTCGGCGCGGCGGGGATTTTTGGCATCGCCGATCAGGCCGCGTTTGCCTCCAGCACCTTCCTAGGATTGTTTGTCGGCGCCAGCCTGCTGGCACCCAACGCCGACCGATTTGGCCGCCGCATGACCTTCATGTTCGCGCTGGTCTGGTATGGTTTCTTCTCCTTATTAATGGCTTTTCAGCACAGCGCCGAAGGGGTGATCCTATGCCGATTCTTAGTGGGCATTGGGCTGGGGCTTGAGCTGGTGACCATTGATACCTACCTGACCGAGTGGGTGCCGACTCACCTGCGCAGCCGGGCTTTCGCCTTCGCCTTCTTCATTCAGTTTCTCTCCGTTCCGGCGGTGGCGTTAATGTCATGGTGGCTAGTGCCGCAAACCTTCTTTGGCCTGAGTGGCTGGCGTTTCGTGGTGATCGCGGGCGCAGTGTGCTCAATTGTTATCTGGCTGGTGAGGAAGAATCTGCCGGAGTCGGCGCGCTGGCTGGCGCAGCAGGGGCGACACGAGGAGGCGCATAAGGTCGTCACTGAGATGGAAAAGCGTTGCGGCGTCAGCCACAGCCCGGCCTATGTGCCGACGGCGGCGCGCGCAGAGCCGCCGCGAAAAAGCACCTTCAAAGAGATTTGGGCACCTGAGTATCGTTCGCGCACTATTATGCTGATGGTGATGAACTTCTTTCAGGCCATCGGCTTCTTTGGCTTTGGTAACTGGCTGCCCGCCCTGCTCTCTGGCCAAGGAACGACGCTGACTCACAGCCTGCTTTACGCCTTCTTTATTACGCTGGCCTACCCGCTGGGTTCGCTGATTTGCAGCCGCTACGCCGATAAGATTGAAAACAAATGGCAGATTGTTCTTTCTTCTTTAATGACGGTTGTTTTCGGCACGCTGTTCGCTTTCCAGAGCAATGCGCTGATGCTGATCATCTGCGGCTTCCTGATCACCTATTCCAACGCCTGGCTGACCTACAGCTATCACGCCTATCAGACAGAGGTCTTCCCAACCCATATTCGCGCCCGCGCGGTGGGCTTCTGCTACTCCTTCAGCCGCCTTTCTACCGCCTTCAGCAGCATTATGATTGGCCTGATTTTGCAATATGCCGGAACCGCCGGGGTGATCGCCTTCATCGTGATCAGTATGTTAATTGTCATGTTGGTGATTGGCCTGTTCGGGCCGAAAACCCGCGGCATTAACTTGGAAAACATCTAACAATATAGGCCGGGCGCAGCACGCTGCACCGGCATTTTTGTTATCGAAATGTGATCATATCCGGCAATTCGCCTTGCAAAATAGTTAACAGAAAGAGCCTTAATGGGCGGAAGCGCACATTTAATCCTCGACCCGTCGCGGACAATTATGATGTGATGTGGGTTCTTTCGCAGGATATTACGGTATACTTCACAGACTTTGCTGTTTTATCCAGAACGCTTTTTTATCTGGAATGGTTGTGTACAGGCAAATTGCCTACATATGAATGTAACGGTGATTGCCGACGACCCTTTCTGACGAGGATGCTGTAAACGCGCTATGACTCCATACGCCTCCCCGATTTTGACTTCGCTGTTAGATACCGACGCCTACAAGCTTCACATGCAGCAAGCGGTCTACCATCGCTATCACAATATTAGCGTGGTAGCCGAATTCCGCTGCCGTGGTGATGAACTGCTGGGCGAATACGCTGGCGAAATCCGTCAACAAATCGAGATGATGAGCCAACTGGCCCTGACCGATGATGAGTTTACTTATCTGTCCGGCCTGCCGTTCTTCAGCAACGATTACCTTAACTGGCTGAAAACTTTCCGCTACAACCCACAACATGTCACGGTTTCCGACCGCGACGGGCATTTGCACGTGCGCATTGCCGGTCCATGGCGCGAAGTGATCATGTGGGAAGTGCCGCTGCTCGCGGTGATCAGTGAAGTTGTACACCGCCAACGTTCGCCGCAGGTCACGGCGCAAATGGCCATCGACCAGCTGCGCAAGAATCTGGCCCGCTTTAAAGAAGAAGCGGCCGACGTGGATATTTCTCGCTTCCGCCTGATGGACTTCGGCACCCGCCGTCGTTTCTCCGGCGAAGTGCAGCGCGCCATTGTCAGCACGCTGAAAGAAGAGTTCCCGTACCTCGTCGGCACCAGCAACTATGATTTAGCCCACCAGCTGCAATTGTCGCCGGTCGGCACTCAGGCCCACGAGTGGTTCCAGGCGCATCAGCAAATCAGCCCGGTGTTGGCCAATAGCCAGCGCGCGGCATTGCAGGCGTGGTTGGATGAGTATCCCAATCAGCTGGGTATTGCCTTGACTGACTGCATCACCATGGATGCCTTCCTGCGCGATTTCGGCCTGAAGTTCGCTAACGCCTATGAAGGGCTGCGCCATGACTCCGGGGATCCGGTGGAATGGGGTGAGAAAGCCATCGCCCATTATCAAAAGCTGGGCATTGATCCGATGACCAAAACGCTGGTGTTCTCGGACAATCTCGACTTGGATAAGGCACTGGACCTCTACCGCCACTTCCACACGCGGGTGAATTTGGTGTTTGGTATCGGCACTCGCCTCACCTGTAATATTCCTGAGGTGAAGCCACTGAACATCGTCATCAAGCTGGTGCAGTGCAATGGCAAGCCGGTGGCCAAGCTCTCTGATAGTCCGGGTAAAACCATCTGTCAGGATAAAGCCTTCGTCAAAGCCTTACGCAAAGCTTTTGACTTGCCGCTGGTGAAAAAAGCCTCCTGAGTTTCGCGCCGTCGGGTCATTCCGGCGGCGTTATTTCCTCCCTCAATCCTGCCCTTCTCACCGCTTTAGACTTTTTCTTCCTTTATATAGCTATTATTTGGTTTTGCTTATTTAGCATTCATCAGCTTGATGCACCTGATCTCGCTACCGGTTTTGCTGACAAATGTTGTCTGGCGAAGGTGATTTCTGCTTGTGTCCTGAGAAAGGCTAAGTAACATAGCAAAATCCCTTTTTTTAAAGGGTGTCCATTATTTCTGAATCAACATCTGAATATATAAGAAAGAGAGAAACCTATGAGCGTTGTGCCTGTAGTCGACGTACTGCAAGGCCGTGCTGCGGTTGACAGTGAAGTCACCGTACGCGGTTGGGTACGTACCCGGAGAGATTCTAAAGCTGGCATCTCCTTCGTCGCCGTTTATGACGGTTCCTGCTTTAATCCGTTACAGGCCGTTGTGAATAATTCTCTTCCAAATTATCAGGATGAGGTTCTGCGCCTGACGACCGGTTGTTCGGTAGAAGTGACCGGCACCGTGGTTGCCTCCCCTGGCGAAGGCCAGAGTTTCGAGCTGCAAGCAACGGCGATTAAAGTGGTTGGCTGGGTTGATGATCCGGACACTTACCCGATGGCGGCGAAGCGCCACAGCATCGAGTATCTTCGTGAAGTGGCTCACCTGCGCCCGCGCACCAACCTGATTGGCGCGGTAGCTCGCGTGCGCAACACCCTGTCTCAGGCTATTCACCGTTTCTATCACGAGAATGGTTATTTCTGGGTGTCGACCCCGCTGATCACCGCGTCCGATACCGAAGGTGCTGGCGAGATGTTCCGCGTTTCCACGCTGGACTTCCAAAACCTGCCGCGCACGGATAAAGGCGAAGTCGATTTCAGCGAAGACTTCTTTGGTAAAGAAGCGTTCCTTACGGTTTCCGGCCAGTTGAACGGCGAAACCTACGCCAGCGCCCTGTCCAAGGTTTACACCTTTGGCCCGACCTTCCGCGCAGAGAACTCTAACACCAGCCGTCACCTCGCCGAGTTCTGGATGGTGGAGCCTGAAGTGGCATTTGCCACTCTGGATGACATCGCCGCACTGGCTGAAAGCATGCTTAAATATGTTTTCCAAGCCGTTCTGGACGAAAGAGCAGACGATATGGCGTTTTTTGCCGAGCGCGTAGACAAAGATGCTGTTTCTCGCCTCCAGCGTTTTGTAACATCAGATTTCGCACAGGTGGATTACACCGATGCTGTAGAAATCCTTATCAATTGCGGTCAGAAATTCGAAAACCCGGTCTCTTGGGGCGTCGATCTCTCTTCCGAGCATGAACGCTATCTGGCCGAGCAGCACTTCAAAGCGCCGGTAGTGGTTAAAAACTATCCGAAAGATATCAAAGCATTCTATATGCGAATGAATGAAGACGGAAAAACCGTGGCGGCTATGGATGTGTTAGCACCGGGCATCGGCGAAATTATCGGCGGTTCTCAGCGTGAAGAACGCTTAGATATGCTGGACGCGCGTCTGGAAGAGATGGGTCTGAATAAAGAAGATTATTGGTGGTATCGCGATCTTCGTCGCTACGGCACTGTGCCTCACTCAGGTTTCGGCTTAGGCTTCGAACGTCTGGTGGCTTACGTCACTGGCGTGCAAAACGTACGAGATGTGATCCCGTTCCCACGTACACCACGTAGTGCAACCTTCTAATTAACTAAAATATTTTCCATTTAACATTTTAGTTACACAAATAAGGCCAGCTTTGCTGGCCTTAGTCATTTTTAAAGATAGATCCCTGTCACAAAGTTCCGTAAAAATTACATTTTGTAATACATTTTTTCCCGCTGAAACATATTTGGGGGTTTGGTAGCATTTTCGATGTGGATTAACCCCCCTTCGGATGGAACACTGCGTTCAGACACAGGAGACACCAAACTCTCAAGAATAGTTCCCCAAAGAATTATTTACGGCAGTGGCAGGTGTCCAAATAAAACCAATGAGGGTAATAATAAATGATGAAGCGCAATATTCTTGCAGTGGTAATTCCAGCTCTGTTAGCTGCTGGAGCAGCAAACGCAGCTGAAGTTTATAACAAAGACGGCAACAAACTGGACCTGTACGGTAAAGTTGACGCGCGTCACCAGTTCTCTAGCAACGCTGGCGATGATGGTGATCAGACTTACGTTCGTTTTGGCTTCAAAGGCGAAACTCAAATTACTGACCAACTGACCGGTTACGGCCAGTGGGAATACAACGTTCAGGCTAACCACGCTGAAAGCCAAGGCGACGAAGGCAACAAAACTCGTCTGGGCTTCGCGGGTCTGAAATTTGGCGACTGGGGTTCATTCGACTACGGTCGTAACTACGGCGTGATCTACGACGTAATGTCTTACACTGACCAATTGCCAGTGTTCGGCGATGACACCATGTACCAGAACAACGACAACTTCATGATTGGTCGTTCTAACGGTCTGGCAACTTATCGTAACAACAACTTCTTCGGTCTGGTTGATGGTCTGAGCTTCGCAATTCAGTACCAAGGTAAAAACCAGAACGACCGTAACGACGACGCGTTCGACAGAAACGGCGTCAACCTGGGTGTTCCAAGCAGCTCTGCTAAAAACCAGAACGGCGACGGTTGGGGTGCATCTACCGCTTACGCTATTGGTAACTCCGGTGTTAGCGTAACTGGCGCTTACTTCTCTTCTAACCGTACTGACACTCAGAAACTTGACGGTAACGGTGATAAAGCGTCTGCGTATGCATTGGGTACTAAATACGATGCTAACAACGTATACCTGGCTGCGTTCTACGGCGAATCTACAAACACCACGCCATACGGCGGTAACTTCAACGCTATCGCTAACAAAACTCAGAACCTGGAAGTTGTTGCTCAGTACCAATTCGACTTCGGTCTGCGCCCATCCATCGCTTACCTGCAATCTAAAGGTAAGGACCTGAATGGTCTGACTAGCACCACCAGCTCCTACGGCGGCGGCGATGCTGACTTGGTTAAATACATTGAAGTGGGCACCTACTACTACTTCAACAAAAACATGTCTACCTACGTTGACTACAAAATCAACCTGCTTAAAGACAACGACTACACCAAAACTGCTAACATCTCTACCGACAACGTTGTTGGTGTTGGCTTGCAGTACCAGTTCTAATTTCGCTTAATCGAAGCACTCACGGGTGCTTCAACAGCGAATTTAAAGGCAGGGCTTCGGCTCTGCCTTTTGCTTTTTAGCTTCTACCCCGCCTTTTGCATCATCAAAATTATTAATCTCGACAGCCGCTTCACAACTCTGCTTTCTTTTTACCGCAAACGGTTGGCAAACTGATTTTGAGGCGGTAACCTGAGCCCTCTTTCTGCTAAATATCAGGTCATGGAAGTCTTTCACATGTTTGAAAAAATCATTGCTGCTCCTGCCGATCCTATTCTGGGTCTTACCGATCTTTTCCGTGCTGACGATCGCCAAGATAAAATTAATCTGGGGATTGGTGTTTATAAAGATGAAACGGGTAAAACTCCGGTTCTCACCAGCGTAAAGAAAGCCGAACAATTCCTGCTGGAAAACGAAACCACCAAAACCTATCTGAGCATCGACGGCCTGCCAGACTTCGCACGCTGCACCCAAGAATTACTGTTTGGTAAAGACAGCGCGATCATCGCGGCTAAACGCGCGCGCACGGCTCAAACGCCGGGCGGCACCGGTGGCCTGCGCATTGCTGCTGAGTTTATCGCCACGCAGACTTCTGCCAAACGCGTTTGGGTAAGCAACCCTAGCTGGCCAAACCATAAAGGCGTGTTCAACGCGTCTGGTCTGGAAGTGGTTGAATACAACTACTATGACGCAGCAAACCATGCGCTTGATTTTGACGGCATGCTGAAAAGCCTGAGCGAAGCGAAAGCCGGCGACGTGGTGCTGTTCCACGGCTGCTGCCATAACCCAACCGGTATCGATCCAACTGAAGCCCAGTGGACTCAGTTAGCTGAGCTGTCCGTGGCTAACGGCTGGTTGCCGCTGTTTGACTTTGCTTACCAAGGTTTCGCTAAGGGTCTGGAAGAAGATGCTCAGGGCTTGCGTATTTTCGCGGCTAAACATGCGGAACTGCTGGTTGCCAGCTCCTACTCCAAAAACTTCGGCCTGTACAACGAGCGCGTGGGTGCCTGTACTTTAGTTGCTGCTGATGCAGAAACCGCCGAGCGCTCATTCAGCCAAGTTAAGTCTGTGATCCGCGCCAACTACTCCAACCCGCCATCGCACGGTGCGGCAGTGGTAGCGACCATTCTCGGCAATGAAGCACTGCGTGCTATTTGGGAACAAGAGCTGAGTGATATGCGCCAGCGTATTCACCGCATGCGTCAGCTGTTCGTGACCACCTTGCAGGAAAAAGGCGCGCAGCAGGACTTCAGCTTCATCATTAACCAGAACGGCATGTTCTCATTCAGCGGCCTGACCAAAGATCAGGTTCTGCGTCTGCGTGAAGAGTTCGGCGTTTATGCGGTGAACTCTGGACGTATCAACGTCGCAGGTATCACGCTGGACAACATGTCCCCGCTGTGTGAAGCCATCGTTGCCGTTTTATAATTACTGAATCCGGCAAAATAAAAAGCCCGTCAGGCAACTGGCGGGCTTTTTTTATAACTCTTATTACTGCTTGAGTGGTTTCAACCCACCTTTACCAGACCGGTAATTCATCCTGTAAAAACGGGTTGGTTTTGCGCTCGAAACCTAAATCAGACATCGGGCCGTGCCCCGGAATGAATTTAATATCATCACCCAGCGGCAGCAATTTGGTTTTGATGGAATGAATCAATGCCTGATGATCACCACGCGGGAAGTCACTACGCCCCACGCCACCACGGAAAATCACGTCGCCAGACACGGCCAGACGGCTCTTCTCATTGATGAAAACGATATGTCCCGGCGTATGGCCCGGACAGTGTAAAACCGACAGCTGCTCTTCGCCGACGGTAACCATATCGCCCTCTTCCAACCATTGATCGGTTTGCAGCGGCGCGCAGTCGGCTAATCCAAACATTCTGCTTTGCGTCGGCAGCGATTCTAACAGGAACAGGTCTTCTTTCTGTGGCCCGACGATAGGCGCGGAGTAGTGTTTTGCCAGCTCGGCCGCGGCACCCACGTGGTCAAGATGACCATGAGTCAGCAAAATTTGCTTAACATCGACGCCAAGGGAAGAGACTTCAGCAATGATTTTTTCAGCTTCACCGCCGGGATCGACAATGGCAGCTTGGTTGGTTTCGGTACACCAGATAACTGAACAGTTTTGGCTGAAAGCCGTGACAGGAATGAGATGGTATTTCATAAGGCTCCACGGCGGCTTATTTGTTCATCTGTTCATTCATAAGAGATAAGAAGTCATGAACCAATAAGCCGCATATTCCACATATCACCAGGTTCTTGCCGGACCCGTATCGATATGCACAAAGTTGCTACGTGGATAATATCCTACACCACCCATCTTCATTTTTAACGCGGCTTTGCGAATATTACTCAAGTCTATGCCAGCGATATGGAAGTCCATCGCCTGCCCCAGCGTGTGGTAGCTATGTTTCGCCACGCCGCTGCCGGGTTTACGCATGCTGTTATTGGTGGCTAAGGTGCGATAACCCGAAATGAGCTGAACCGGTTTATTGGTGCCCAACATCACTTGTAAACGATAGAGATGGTCAAATAAGGCGGGATCAATGCTCTTAACTTGCTCGGCACGATAATCTCTGAACAAGTGGTTCAATCTAGCCAACTCATCCTTGTTGTAACGCTTTCCATCAAAAAACTCAGTTTTGAGGGTCTCACCGGTATTTATGTTGTTAACCACTAAAATACGCGGACGAGGAGTGGAAAGAGTGGCAAAAGCACGCCCCGGAAGGAGTGAAATGCCCACAGCGGCACCGCCAAGTGCCAGCCATTTACGGCGATGTTTGTCTATTTGGTCCATGAACAGTTTATTACCCGATAAGAGAGTCAAAGTAGGCGCATAATTGAGCCCTTCCGAACCTTAACCGCCTTATTTCAGTGAGTCAACTCGCTGTATAAAGCATGACGGGAATAGTGTGGCCACTATTCCCGTCATTAGGCCAATTACTCTGACCGCTATCATTTTAGTTTTACTGCATTTATTGCAGCAAAATTTCTGCTTGTGGCAAAATTTGTGCGCCAGATCTCACCGGAGAATCATAATTGTAAATATCTGTACGGAATTGTGGCTTACCATCTTCGGAAACCCAAGCCGTTAAATAGAACAGTTTTACCGGTATACGATGACGAATCGGCACAAATGTCGTATTCCCGCCCTGTAATGCGGAGGAGATACGGGTGTCATTCCATCCCGCATCCTGTAACAGCATATTCGCCAATTCAGACGCTTTATTCACGCGCACACAGCCAGAGCTTAGAGCACGGATATCTTTCTGGAATAACCCGTGGTTAGGCGTGTCATGCAAATAGATAGCATCCGAGCTTGGCATATTGAATTTGTAACGCCCTAGCGAGTTGGTCGCGCCCGGTGCCTGACGAATGCGATACGGGAAATGATTCGGCGACACCACGCTCCAATCAATCATGGTTGGGTCAACCACTTCCGCATCATTGCTCCAGCCAGACAGCACGGTATAGCCATGTTTCTGGAAATAGCTGCTATCGCGCATCGCTTTAGGAACAATATCTTCACGCACTAAGGTTGTCGGCACGTTCCACGGCGGGTTAACCACCACGTTGTTCAACGCGCTGCTCATTAATGGCGTTTTACGGCTTGGACGGCCAACTATCACCCGAGAAGACAACACTTCGCTACCGTTGAGATAATAAGTCAGCTGGTAGTTAGGAATGTTAACCATAATGCCGGTGTTCACATTGCCCGGCAAAATGCGCAGCCGCTGGATGTTCAGCGCCAGCAGCGTTGCGCGCATACGCGGCGAGGCGTTCAGCCATTCGCGAGTACGGGTACCGATAATGCCGTCGGCTTCCAACCCTTGCCATTTCTGGAAGCGTTTCACAGCTTCTACCAAATCTGGCGAGTATTGGTTATCTGCCACAGCAACCGGCGTTGGTGTCGCTGACTGCCCCGCTGGGGTCACTGTCGGTAAGACATCCGTCACCGAGGTGGCCGCCGGGCTGACTACCGGAGAGGGCTGTGCTGATTTGTCAGCCGTTTCATCTACGGACAGATCGTCATTCGCCGCGGCACCCGGGCCATCTTTGGCGATAGTTTCGTCCGTCGGCTGTGGCGATTTAGATTCCGCCGCAGTTGCGGTCATCATGCCGGTGCGGCTGAGGATCTCGCGTAACGCCGGGATATCATCGCTGATTTGCCCGGGGCGCAAGCTTGCAGCATTAGTCACCTGCGGCCACGGGTGGTTATCCGCCAACATGGTTCTCAGCGCGGCGTGCATTTTGGCATACAGCGGGTGTTGTGGCGTTAAGGTCGCCATATAACCTGCCGTGGTGCCTTTACGCAAAGCCAGCTGCCATTGGTTAATCACCGTCAGCGGCGGCGTGGTCATTTTGTAAGGCGTGGAACTGTATAACCAATTGTCGCCATTTGCCTCAACGCCGCTAACAAATTGCAAATAGCCGAGCATAGCGTCAGACAGCACGATATCTCGCGCCATCCCTGTTATCTGCGGATCCGTTAACCATTTTACCCATTGGGTAAACTGTGGCTGGATGCCGGAAAGCGCTAATTCTGCGAGTTGTTGCTGGAATTGATGAACGGCATCTCTGTCTTCCCACATTGGCTGCATATGATTTGCGGCATACAGAGATGAAAGAGAGGAGAGATAAAGCGGTTTAACCCCTTTTGGCAACTCGGCCTGAAGCTGGCTGAGGCTTTGGACGCTAGAAAGCGTCGCCGAGCGCACCGATAATGTCGGTACTGCCGAGAATGCAGCCTGCAGTGGCGCTAATCCCAACGCGATCAGGCAGCTGGCTGCCAGAAATCTGAGAGACCCTTGACTCGTTAACATCATCCCTTGCCTCCCTTAAATATGCCCAAATTGAACCCGATAAATTCAAGCAAACCACTCATGGTTTAAGTATATAAACATAATTCTTTTTTTGCGCGGGATCTCAACACAATAGCACCCCGCGTGCAGTGAAGACTCTAAGCTAGCACGAGGATGAAATAAAGTGCTGACAGAGGATAATCATTAGGCTAACTGCTACAAAAGATGTCTTTATGGGTGAAAAATCCGCAACTTACCAAAAATGGCAACTTTCTCTGGCGATGGCACACAATAAAAGTACAAGAGTGAACTTTCTTAACCCCATAAACTCAAAGTAAATATTCGTTATCTTGGCTCAATAAAACGGTAACAATTAAGCTTGATTATTTAAAGGCCAAAACCTAGGATAGCCACTGTTATTTTAACTAAATTATTTATATGAAAATTTTACTCATTAGACGCGATAATATTGGCGACTTGATTCTAACGACACCTCTCATTGCAAACCTTACTAAACACAAGGCAAATACTCTCGATTTACTGGTAAATACTTACAATAAGGATGTATTGGTGGGCAATCCCCACATAAGTAATGTTCATCTATATTGTAAGTCTCACCATAGAAAAGCGGGACAAAGCCTGTTAAACGTTTATTTTCAACGGATTAAAACCATTCTCGCCGTGCGTTCGGCACGATATGACGTGGTATTGATTGCTAGCACTGATAAACACTCTCTTAAATGGGCAAAGCTTTCCGGTGCGAAAAGAATAATCGCTATAGGAAATTCCCCTAAGAAAGTGGTTACCGATTGCCTGCCACATACGGAAGGCTTACATATTGTTGAATTGCTCAATACATTATTAACGCCGCTGGGTATTACTGAAGTTCCCGGGCCTTTGGAATTATACGTTTCAGAGAATGAAATTAATCAATGTGCTGAAAAGTTCAAAATTATCAGAGACAAACCTATTTACGGGCTGCAAATTAGTTCGCGTAAACCGAAACAACGTTGGCAGGCAGAAAAATTCATTGAACTGGCCCACCGTTTGGCGGCACGTGAAGATTGTAAGCTGGTGCTTTTCTGGTCTCCTGGTGCAGAAGATAATCCTGAACACCCGGGTGATGACAACAAAGCCAAACAGGTGATTGCGGCTTGTGCCGATATTCCCTTAGTTGCTCTGCCAACCACCAACATTCGCGAACTGATGGCAGCAATGTCACTCTGCGATCAGATTATTACCAGTGATGGCGGTGCGTTGCACATCGCCGCTGGCGTACATAAACCCGTTGTAGCGCTGTACGGCAATAGCGACACCAAATATTGGGCCCCGTGGCAGGTCCCTTGCGCTATCATCAAGGCTCCTTCAGAAGATGTCGGTCTGGTTGATGTGGACAATGTATTTAGCCAATTCACTCAATTGCGTGAAAAAGTGCTGTCCATGGCCTCATAAGCCAAAGTTCGTTAAGTTAGGTAATCCCCTAAACGTAAAAAAGCCCCGTAAACGGGGCTTTTTTTATACGCGGAGCCAGGCGACTATCAGCCGTTTTCCACTTCAGCATCCACTGTTGCCGGTAGCTCGGCGGCGAAACCGCGCAGACCCACCACGTGTACATGCTCGTGGTTGTTGAACACTTTACGCACCAGTTTATAGGTTGTGCCTTTCTCCGGACTGATGTTTTCAGGTGCGGCGATAATCAGCTGCATCTCAAGACGGTCGCAGAGTTCGAACAGAGTGGCGATGGATTTGGCATCCAGACGCGCCGCTTCATCGAGGAACAGCAGGCGACAAGGCGAAATGTCTTTACCGCGCATGCGGCTCGACTCTTCTTCCCAGCTCTGCACCACCATTACCAGAATCGACATACCGGTACCGATAGCCTCACCGGTGGACAGCGCCCCGCTCTCTGCACGCAACCAGCCGTCTGATCCACGGTTAACCTCCACTTCCATCTCAAGATAGTTACGGTAATCCAGTAACTCCTCGCCGATGGTCTGTGGCGTACGCTGGCCCATGTCGATCTGCGGATTCAGGCGCTGATAGAGTTTCGCCAGTGCTTCAGAGAAGGTCAGGCGGTTGCTGCTAAACAGGTCCTGATGCTGATCTTGCTGCTCGGAGAGCACGTCCAGCAGCCCGGCATGTGCTTCACGAACGTTAACGTTAAGGCGCACACTCTTAACCTGACCGAAGGCCACGGCCTGCAGCCCTTGGTTGAGCATGCGAATGCGGTTCTGCTCGCGTTGAATGGTTTTGCGAATAATGTTCGCCACGCTTTTCGAGCTGATTGCCAGCTGCTGCTCACGCGCGGTCAGCTCTTCGGTCAGGCGGCCCAGTTCGATTTCCATCTGTTCGATAGCTTCAACCGGGTCGTCGGTGCGAATAATATCCTGACGAATGCGCTCGCGCAGATGCTGATACACCGCGATGTAGAACTGAATTTTGCGCTCAGGGCGTTTTGGATCTTCGGAAAGACGCAGAACGTCGCGCAAGTGCTCGTTGTCAGCCACCGCCAGGCGCAGCGCACCCAGCGATTTATCCGACATGGATCGCAGCTCATCACCGTCCATATAGGCCAGTTCGCGGCGGTGCAGACGGCGCTCGACGCCATTGTCTTTCACCAAACGCATCACGGCGCACCAGCCGGCCTTCGCCGTCACCACGTGTTCGCGGCTCTGGTGATAGTCGCGCTCAAGCTTGCGCAGTTTCTTCTGCAAGTTGTCCATTTCGGCTTCGCAGAAGGTGATCTGTTTTTCCAGCTGGTTGCAACGCGCGCGGTTGGTGCTCAAGGCTGCATGCAGCTCGTCACGGCGCGTTTTGGCACGGGCTTCGGCATTAGCGTCTGCCTGCACGCCGATATCCTGCAGCTCTTGCCCCAGCTCTTTCAACATGTCGCGCTTGGCATCGAACGAACTTTTCAGCGACGCCAACACTTGGTTGTACTGGGCGTATTGCGCCTGATGCTGACGCATCTGCTCGCGCGCACGGGTACGCTCGGCTTCTGCATGCTCAAGACGCTGACGCAGCTTGTCATTCAGATCAGAGTTTTCAGTCAGCATGCCCGCAGAATCGGTATAGCCGAAGTGCGCACGGCGCTGAACCACTTCGGTCAGCGAGAAGGCCTGCTGCTTCGCCAGCCGCTGGGCGTGCTGGGCCTGCGCATAATCTTCTTTCAGCTGGTCATGCTGCTCTGGGTCACTTTGCAGCACAGAAACCAGCGGCTCCAGCTTGGTAAGAGACGCGCTGTGTTGCTGAATAAAGCGGGCAGAATCCTGCGCTTCTTCCAGCTCTTCACGGATCTCTTCGACACGGTCAATCAGGGTTTCGTCGCACAGCAGGCCGACGCGCGGCAGCAGCTTGTTGAGCATGGCAACCGACTCTTTCGCCTGTTCATACTGCTGGCGCTGCTGCTGGTTGGCACCTTCATGCGAGTTCAGGGCGCGCTCCAGCTCACCGCGACGGCCGCTGAGAGTGCGGATCTCTGCTTCTGGGTCGGCGTCAAACGCCACCGCCAAGTGACTGCCGATGAAGCGGCTGAAGGCCTGATGCACGCGCTGGATCTTCTGCACGTCAAACGACAGAGTCGCATAACGCTCAGACAGGGTTTCGCGCTCTTTATGTAATGTTTCGAGGCGATTCTCACGCGCCGCGCGGCCAAACAGAGGCACTTGCGGGAAGTGGGAATAACGCCACTGGCGGTCGCCGGTTTTGACCAGCACCGCGCCCTGCATCTCTTCGACGGCAAACACGCTGTCATCGAAGGACTGCGGATCCCCTTCAATCAGATAAAGGTCTTCCGGGCAGTCGTCCAAACCGTCAAGCTGGTCGCGGATCAGAGAGAGATCTGGCACCACGATGGCGTGGCGGGATGGCCCGTAAAGCGCGGAGAAGTAAGGCGCGTCATCAATGGTGACGTCGTCATAAATCTCAGAGAGCAGTACGCCGCCAAAACGTTCAGCCAGCGCAATCATTCGCGAATCTTCCGCGCCGCTCGGCTGGCTAAGGCGAGTTATCTGCCCTTCAATACGTTTTTTGCGTGAAGCCACTTCGTCGCGCTCAACCGTGGTTTCGCGCTCGCTTTCCAGCATCTGCTGCATGTATTCAGTAACCTGCTGGCTACTTTCCAGCGGCTCTTTGCTCTGCTCGCTCAGTTGGCTCAGCGCTTCTTGCGCGGCTAGCCAAACTGGCGCGCGGGCGGTCAGCTCACGAATACGGGCTTGCACGCGTTCGAGTTCCTGACGCATTTCCATGCGGCGCTCGCCGGCTTGGGAAACCACGCCAGACAGCTCTTCAATCTGTACTTCCAGCTCGCGTTGCAGTTCATCAAGATCTTCAGGATGGACATCCTGACCCGAACGTTTGCAGAACTCCTGCAATTGGCGCTCGGCGTCTTGCTGCTCGCGCAGGCGACCTTCCAACTCGGACAGGCGCATGCGCAGTGGCTCTACGCGCTCGGCCTGATGCTGTTGAGAAGACCAGTCGCGCAGCAGTTCACGCGCAGTTTGCCATGCTTCGCTGCGGCTCACTTCACCAGCGATTTTCACCACCAGCTGATAGGCATTTTCGAACTGGCTGTGCGCCGCGTCGGCCACGCTCATCTTCTGCTCAAGCATCAGCAGAATATCTGTGGCTTCCTGCTCTTTGCTTTGGAAGGTTTCCAGCCACTCTTCGCTGTTCTGGCTCGACAGGTCAGGGATTTGGCACAGTTCGCGCGCGCGCTCAAGGGCGTGCAGCGCCTGCTGATACTGAATGGCGCGGGTTTGCTGCACGTCCAGCGCCTGCTGGTAATCTGCCAGTTGGCTCTTCAGCTCATCCACTTCAATCTCAGCGGCTTCGGCACGGGCTTCGTGCTCGGCGTGCAGCTCGCTGGCTTCGGCAACCACTTCATTTTGTTCTTCGAGACGATAAGTCAGCTCTTCGAGGTCGCTCTCATAGCGCTCGATTTTTTCCTGCTGACGCATCGCCGTCTGCACCAAACTCAGATGGTCACTGGCAGCCTGATAATCGGTTTCTAAATCACTTTGCGAGCCGCTCTGCTCGGCCAATTCACGGGCCATTTCTACGTGACGATACTGCTCGCTGGAGAGCTGTTTACGGCTGGTCAGCAAGTCATTACGCAGCACCAGCGCGCCGTCGAGATGGATGCGTCGCTCATTGGCATGGCGCATATAGTCGGCGGCAACGTAAGAGGTGGCCTCGGAGATCAGGTGCTTGAACAGGTCTCGGTCAGACTGGGTTACGCGAATGGCTTCCAGCGTCATACGGTTCTCGCGCAGCGCGGCTTCCATGTCTTGGAAGGCTTTGCGCACGCCGCTGTTTTCTGGCAACAGGTAGTCGCGCAGAGAGCGGGTGATGGCGCTGGAAATCCCACCGTACAGCGAGGCTTCAATCAGGCGATAGAACTTGCTGCGATCGGACGCGGTGCGCAGACGGCGCGGGATCACACCCAGATCAAACATCAGCGAGTGATAGTCAGTGATCGAGTTGAACTGCTTGAACTGCACCCCTTCCATCGCTTCGACGCTGTCTTTCAGCTCTTGCAGCGACAGCACGCGCGCCTGACGGTCGCCCACGGTCTGAGTCAAAATCTCTGTAGGCTGAATCGCTGTAGGCAGACCTTGGATGGTGAAAGGTTTGATATCCACTTTACGGTCACGCCCGGCAACCTGCTGCAAACGCACGCCGACGATCACCCGCTGATGGCGCGAGTTGACTACGTCGAGGGTGGAATAGCAGACGCCCGCGCGCAGCTTGCCGTGCAGACCTTTGTCACGAGAGCCGGATGTTGCGCCCGCCTCGGTGGTGTTACGAAAGTGCAGCAAGGTTAAGTCAGGGATAAGCGCCGTGACGAAGGCCGCCATGGTGGTGGATTTACCCGCCCCGTTGCCGCCCGAAAGCGTGGTAACCAAAGCATCAAGGTCAAAAGTACGCGCAAAGAAGCCGTTCCAGTTAACCAGCGTTAGTGAGCGAAATTTACCGCGTTCAATCATTCCTGTTCGTCCTCTGCGCTGTCATGCCCTTGTTCGGTTGGCGATTCGCTGTCTTCGTTTTCGTCATTCAGCGATAACGCGCTTTCAATTGGCATTGCTTCACCGTCGCGGATCATTCGCAACTGCGCTTCGCGGGCGTCATCGCCACTGCGTACATCTGCCCCGAAGCGGAACACGGCTTCGGTAATGCGGAATTTGCTGCTGTCGGCACCCATAAACCACACCATGCCCAAGCGGCGCAGGCGGTTCAGCGAGGTTCTGACCTTCTCTTGCAGCTTCTGGCGGTCAAGGTCAGAGCCGGTAGAACGCTGATTGACGTATTTCAGCAGCTTGCTTTCATCGGCAAGGCTGAGCAGCTCATCATACAGTTCCTGCTGGGTGAAAATGCCTTCATGCGCCAGACGCTCAGGGCTGAGGTACAGATAGCAGAGGATTTTCCCTACCATCATGTCCAGCTCGGAAAGCACCGAACGCGGGATAAGCGTGGTGGAACGCGGGCGCAGATAGAAGAAACCTTCCGGCGCGCGGATCAATTCAACGCTGTAGCGACTGTAAAACAGCTCGAGTTCTTCCTGATAGTCCATCAGGAAAGCGTGGTTATCCAATTCGTCAATGCCAATGTGACGGCCAGAACGCAGCTGACTGTCCAGAGCAGGAAATACGGAATTTGCCAACGCTTGCGCCAGCTTAGCTGGCATTATGTGTTCAATATTTGTCGATGACATGGGCCTGCACCTTGGCTCCGAAATCATTGATTGCCTGCCATTCGGCTGGCAACCCTGAAAAATCTGCTTCAGCCACACCAAGGCGTACAGCCTGGTCGACCACAATTCGCGCTACGTCAAAATGCCGCGCGCGCGGGTACTGTTCAAGGTAATCGCGCATCACGGTGCCCAGATTGAGCGGCGTCTTCTGTTGTTGATACACTTGCAGCGCTTGCTCAATCATTGCGGCAAGCTGCTCACGGATTTCACTAAATTCTTCATATTCCAGGTCCGGCGGAAGTTCACCGGTCACCTCTTCACTGCGCAGCGCCAGCTCTTCATCACGCATATCCAGTAAACGCTCTGCGTTCGCAAAGGTTAAAGTCCAAGGATTGTCGAAGTAATTTTGGACGGACTGGCGCAGGCGCTGAGCAAAGACGCGGTTTTTATCCATATCGATCGCGGTACGGATAAATTTGTGAACATGGCGATCATAACCGATCCACAGGTCAATCGCTTGCTGGCCCCAACTGGTGATACGGTCTAACTTGCTTTGTAAATCAAAGACTAGCTTATCGACGAAGCTCAGCTCGCTTTCGCCCATGGTCGAATCCTGAATCCGCAGTAAATGCGCCTGCAACAGGTCACCCGCGGCTTCCAGCGTATCTTGCAACTCACGCAGCGTACCTGACGTTTCAGATAGCAGCATTTCACAGCTGGAAATGGCCGCACGCCAATCTTTGTTTAACAGCGCGGCGATATCGTCTTTCACGCCCTGCTGCTGCTCGTCCATGATGCGCTGCGTCATGTCGATACTGTCGAAAATCTCCGCCACGGAATATTTCAGCGGCGCGAAGACGTTGCGGTGCCAGTGGAACTCATCCCCGCCCTCTTCGGCGGCGTCCGCGGCGCGCTTCAGCTCTTGGGCCACGATGGACAGCTGCATGGAGAGGCGCAGCGTCGAGAATTCACGTTGACGGATATAGTAGTCGGTGATGCCAATGCCCAGCGGCGTTAAACGATAAATGGCATTGCCGTCAGCCAGTTCACTGACAAAACGATTGAGTAAACGCTGACGCACCATGTCATTAATGGCGTTGTTGGCGCGCACGGTGACCGTTTCATGGGTTTGCTCGAAGCCTTTGCTTACGTGGCGAAATGCATCGACCAGCTCACCCTCGCTCATTTCACCGTCCAGACGCTCGCCGTTCAGCGTGGCAATTGCCAGCAGAAAGGCCAGGCGTTCGGTAGGCAGAGAAATGGAGAAGTCATTTTTGCGCGCCCAGGCGACCAGTTCGGGTACAGTCTGGGAAAATTCACTCATGATTCGTCCTTCAGATTGGGTTTGTGCGCCATCACGTGGATGTAACGTCCCAAACTAACAAAAGGTTCCTGTCGGCAATAACGCTGTTCCAGCGCCAGAAGCTCGTCGAAATCCTGTTTATGTTGTTGCCGGTTACGCAAGTAATCATGGAAAACGCGAACACCGGTTTTGCCAGCAATAGTCATCCCCAGCTCTTCAAGCCATGCATAAACTTGTTGAGGTTGCAGAGGATGATCCGGCAACAGCGAGCTTTTTTTAATTTTTGGCACGCCTGCTTCGACGTGACCGAAGTTACCCAAGATCATGTGACGCATCACCAGACCATGGATATTGTAAAACATTAGCGACAAGGCACCACCCGGCGCCAAACAATCCGTTAATGCCTGCAAAGCCTGTTGAGGTTCTGCCAGCCATTCGATCACCGCGTGAAACAATATCAGATCAACAGGCTGTTCCAAATGCTGAGCGACGTTCTGAGCGGGACATTGTACAAATTGCATGTTGTCGCTCACACCTTTTTCCTCGGCGGCCGCTTTGGCGCGGCGGATCATCTCACCAGAGAGATCGCACAACAAGACCTGATGTCCTAAAGCGGCGAGTTCGCACGCCATCTGCCCTTCACCACCACCCGCATCCAAAATGCGCAGCGGCCTCTGTGGCAGCGTGGCGATCAGTTCGCGAAGATCTTGTCCCAGCACGGCCTGACGAATACGGCCTTTGGTCGTACCGTAAATATTGCGTGAGAACTTTTCGGCGATATCGTCGAAATTACGATCCTGCATGAAATGATACCTGTTCCTGATAGCGCATTTTGTTGAATGAAATCATAACCGAAATAGTTGGCATTGCGGGACGGCCGCGCCTGCTATTTTGGCACAGGCTGACGTAGAATAAATCATCCCAATGTGGATTCGTGCCTGGATGTCGTTTTTTCGCTCAAAAGGACCTATTTTCGATGCCCTTTATCCTCAAAAAAGCCATTGGCGGCCTACTGCTTCCACTTCCCTTTATATTAATGATCATGGCGGTGGCGCTGGTTTTATTGTGGTTTACGCGATGGCAGAAAGCCGGGAAAGTCTGCTTTTTACTGAGTTGGCTCGTTCTGGCCTTATTAAGCTTGCAACCTGTCGCTGATACATTGCTGCGTCCGCTGGAGTCCAGCTATCCCACTTACCGCGCCAATAGCGCGCAGCCGCTTAAATATGTGGTGGTGCTAGGCGGCGGGTACACTTATAACCCAGACTGGGCACCCAGTTCCAATTTGATCAATAACAGTCTGCCGCGCGTAACCGAAGGGATACGCATTTATCGGGAGAATCCGGGTTCGAAGATGATTTTTACCGGCGGAAGAGCCATTGGCAACCCGGTGAGTACAGCAGAAGTGGCGGCGAAAGTGGCTGTCAGCCTTGGCGTGCCGCAGAGCGATATCATCATGCTCGACACCCCGCGTGATACTCACGAAGAAGCCGAGCAGGTGAAAATACACATTGGAGAGCAGCCTATGGCGCTGGTGACTTCTGCCAACCACTTGCCGCGCGCCCTGATTTTCTTCCAGCAGCAGGGCCTGCACCCTATCCCTGCTCCGGCCAATCAGCTGGCTATCGACTCGCCGTTGAATCCGTGGGAGAAAATATTGCCCAGCTCGATCTACTTAGGCCATAGCGAGCGCGTTTGGTATGAAAGCATGGGGCGTATCTGGCAACGAATCGGCGGCAGCAGCGACTGAGCTTAGTTAAGCCACGGCAGCAGTTGACGTTTGGCCTGCTCAAACGCCGGGCGATCCAGTTTGCCGGTATGCAGCAGATGGGAGACAGATTCCCAGAGAAGATACAGACCGCGCCGGGTAAGGAAGCTTTCTGAGACCGGCGCGCGCTGTAAATAGCGAAATAGCAGCTGCTCGCTCATCCCTTTCTCCCACAGGCGGAACAACTCGAACTCCCTCGGTCCCCACAGCAGCGTGCCGGGGTTGATCATCGCCAGCAGCTGGTCACTGCGCGGGTCTTTTAGCAGACTGCGCAGTGAAAGATTGCCGTGAAGCAGCACGGAATTGTCATTAAAATCAGCAAACAGGCTGGGTAAGCTGGCGCGAGAGCGGAACAGCAAGGTGCGATCTTCCTGCGTCAGTTGCGCGGATTGTAAATGGCTGACCGAGGCCCAAAGCGCCTCGACTCGCTGCTGATACCACAGCGGCCACTTATTCTCCTGCGTGCTGTCCACCGTGCCCACGTGGCCGTGACTGTCTATTCTGTGCCACGCCAGCAACCCCTCAATAATCTGTTCTATCAGCATCTCCCCGCGCTGAGGCGTGCGGGTCGGGGCTTCGGCAGAAACGCCGCGCAGGCGTTCAATCAGCAAGACTTCTTTGAAAGGCGATTGGCTGGTGGTAACCAAACCAAATACCGTCGGCACGCGCACCACGCCCTCGCGCGCCAGCATCGACAATTTATAGGCCTCTTGGCTGGCAATGCCCGCGCAAACATAGCTTTTCGCCATTAACGGCACGGCGTGCCCCTGCTCATCGTAAATTGCATACAGATGGGCATAAGGTTGTTCGCTCACGCATTCAAGGCGAGACAGGCGCTCACCCAGCACAATACTCAGTTCGGCTTTCAGCTGTTCCATGACGGTTACACAGTGAAGAAGTGATGAGGTTTATGATGAAAGCATTGTCCGACGATTTCTCGGCGGCAGATCAATGAAAGTCGCAGAATAAAAAACGGAATGCCAATGACATTCCGTATCAGTATAGCTTTGCACGGCGCGAAGCCGAGGGGGGGCTGATTAGTGCGCCAGCAATTCGCGCACGCGCTGCAAATCTTCCGGCGTGTCGACGCCAACGGAAGGCACTTCTTTCGCCACAGCGACGTGGATTTTCTCGCCATACCACAGCACGCGAAGTTGCTCCAACAGCTCGATATGCTCAAGCGGGCTTGGCGCCCAGTTGACATAGCGGCGAATAAAACCGGCGCGATAAGCATAAATGCCAATGTGGCGCAGGAAGGTGTCGCCGACGGTCTCTTTGGATTTCGCGAAACGCTCGCGCTCCCAAGGAATGGTCGCCCGTGAGAAATAGAGCGCGTAGCCTTTGGCGTCCATCACCACTTTCACCGCGTTAGGATTGAATGCCTCTTCGGCCGTTTCAATCGGCACCGCCAGCGTCGCCATGCCAGCTTCACAGGAGGCAAGATTTTCTGCAACCTGCTTGATAATTACCGGCGGCACCAGAGGCTCATCGCCCTGCACGTTGACGATAATATCTTCATCGGAAAAACCGTACAGCTCGATAACTTCGGCCAGACGCTCCGTGCCAGACTGGTGGTCCGCGCGGGTCATACAGACTTCGCCACCCGCTGCTTGTACCGCAGCAAATACGTCAGGATGGTCGGTCGCGACGATAACGCGATCGGCACCGGACTCTTTCGCGCGTTCCATCACATGGACGACCATTGGCTTACCGCCGATATCCGCCAAAGGTTTCCCCGGCAGGCGGCTGGAAGCAAAGCGGGCAGGAATGATGGCAATAAAACTCATGGATGCGTCTCGTCAGCAGAAAGCGCACGGGCTTCAGTTTCCAACAATACCGGAATGCCGTCGCGCACCGGATAAGCCAAGCCGTCCACTTTACAAATTAATTCTTGCGACTCTTTATTGAAATAAAGCTTACCGGTACAGACTGGGCAAGCAACAATTTCGAGTAAACGATGATCCATACATTCTCCCGGAGCATTTAAATTGCACGCTTGAGGGCCAAGCAACTGCAACAATGCGTGTTTTGACAAAGCGCTATGGTGGCAAAGAATACCATAACCCTCCCGCCAAGGTTAATCTGACATGGGTAATATAGGGGGCAAAGCAGGGTAAAATCGCCGAAAGGCCGAAACAGAGATTGATAAAAGCCCGAGGTCGGCGTAGTATTTTTTGTGACACAAGTCACATTAAATTTCTACTGACGAGCACTGAAATGAAACTGATCCACAAAATCATCGCGATGTTTGCCAACTACAGCAACTAAAGCTGTTTTGACATTCTCACCCTGCGAAAAACGGCCGCCCATGGCAGCCGATTGTTTATTTTAGCAGCGACCAGCCCGCCCCCCAATGCAGTTGTAGCTCCTCCGGTACCTTCCCTATCTGCACCTGCTCAGCACCGTGCCACAAGGCAAAACGGCTGACAGCGTCGGTAATGTCTTTAATGCGTCTTGGCGGCAGTTTAGTGCCACTCTCCAGGTGCAGGGTTTTGACTTCAAAGCTTTTATCTTTGCGATGCATTTTGGCATCCACGCGCCCAATCAACTCCCCGCGATGCAAAATAGGTAATGTGAAATAGCCGTATTGGCGCTTAGGCTCCGGGGTATAACATTCCAGACGGTAGTCGAAATTGAACAACGCCAGCGCGCGTTTTCTGTCCCACACTACCGGATCGAAAGGTGAAAGCAGCGCAGTGACCGTCGAGCTAATTTTACCGCTAATCGCCTGTTCCAGCAGAGGATATTGGCTCTGATGCACGTAAAACAGGCCATCCTGCCCCTTCACGTTGACCGCCCTAACCTCGCCGCTTGCCAACCAGCGAGATATCACCTCCTGCGCTTTAATGCGCTTCAGGCGATAGTAATCTGCCAGCCACTCGGGTTTGAATAACCCGAGACTTTGCGCCGAGCGGCGCAGCATGACCTCTTCGGCATCCTGCTGTGACAGAGCCTGCGTGAGGTCATCCCAGTCGGGCATCACGCGCTCGGCGAGGTCGTACACCCGATGGAAACTGCGGCGCTCCACCACCATCAGCTTGCCCGCCGTAAACAGCGTTTCCAGATGCCGTTTATGCGGCTTCCAGTCCCACCAGCCGCTGGCTGAACGCTTTTCTCCGGCGAAATCTGCCGAGCGCACCGGGCCGTTTTCCGCAATATGGCTGAGAATGCCGTCAATGTCTTCTTGATGCTTTTCCACCCACTCGGCGGAGTATTTCCAGCCCATTTTCTCCGGCGCAAGCATGCGGTGGCGCAGTAATGAATAGTCTTCGATGGGGATAAAACAGGCTTCGTGAGCCCAATACTCAAACAGTTTTCCCGACGCCAGCGCGTCTTCTAGCCACTCCTGCGGATAATGCCCAAGACGGCTGAAAAGTACTAAATAAGGGCTGCGCGCGACCACGCTAATAGTGTCTATTTGCAGCAATCCCATTTGGGTAATGGCTGACAAAAGGTCTTCACGTTGAGGTTTACGCTTGAGTGGGTGTTGGAGTTGTTGAGCTGCGAGGTGCAAGGTGCGAGCGGCAGAGAGAGAAATAACCGGGTAAGACATATCGGTATCCGTTGATGAAAGCATTACAGATACCGATAACACATTTTGACCTGAGCGTAAATTTACGCGCCAAGGTCTGGGGTACAGCTCAAACTTAGAAAGCGATCACATCGGCAGCCGCCGGACCGTGAGCAACGCTGCGGTAGGTGGTGAACTCTACGCGCTGGCCCGCATTCAAAGATTTATTGCCCGTGTTGGCAATGGAAGCGCGCTGAACATAAATTTCAGACGAGCCGTCGAGAGGGCAAATGAAACCGTAGCCTTTAGCTTGGTTGTACCATTTAACTAAACCCATTTTTAACATCATAATTGTAGATCCTTTATTTTGGGCATCCATGAACACGCTTTTTATTATTGTTCGGATGCGCTTGCCCACTCTAAAGTTATTTTTTTATAAAAACCTCTAATGAGCGATTGTGAAATAATTTATTAGTTTTTTCGCCTTGTAAGTCAGCATCTTATTATCCTGAAGTCGCATAGATAAGACTGTCTGCCGTACAGCGCTTAGGGCCAATCGAGTAGATTGATTACTTATGGGGAGGTACTTAGAAGTTTCGACTTGAAGAGGAATCGTTTTATCAAAGATAACGTCTTGGGAGGAACTGCTAGATTGTAAACTCGGACATAAATAGCTCTGCTTCGCAGGCCGGACTGCATTTACTCACAACTCAAATCCAATAGCAAGACCTATAAATGAAATAAATATTTTAACCACAAGCATTGATTTATATTCTATATAAATCAATTTATTAGATGAGCAATTAATTATTTTTTTAATTTGAAGAAATGTAAACAAAGCCAGCCATTGCTGTCAACGGACTATTTTTTAGCGATAACGTGATGGATTTTGGCCAGCAGTCGGGCTGTGTCACTGTCTGAAATTTGCGCATTAACCGGTAAATACCACCAGTTAGGCTGCGCAAAACCTCTGCATTTAACCGCGTCTTTTTCAGTCATCAACAGGGTTTGTTCAGCACTCAGCAGAGCATTGAGTTGCTCGAATTGATAATCCTGATGGTCCGCAAAGGCGAACTCGGCTTGCGTGGTTACTTGAAGGTTCTTCAGGGTGGCGAAGAAGCGTGGAGGATGCCCAATGCCGGCCATAGCAACTACCTGCGGCAGCAAGGTCGCATCGCGCTGTTCGCCGGTTAGCAAATTAACCGCCATTCCCGGCTGCAACTGCATGGCGATTTCGCCCGGCTCGCTCTGCCCACCGTTGGTGATCACGGCATCCACTGAGCTCAATCGCGAAGCCCTTTCACGCATCGGCCCCGCCGGTAACCACCAGCCGTTGCCGAAACGTCGAATGCCATCAACCACCACAATCTCGACATCACGCTGCAAAGCGTAATGCTGAAGCCCATCGTCGGTGACAATCACATCGAGCTGATGATGTTCGAGCAAGGCTTTTACCGCGTCCGCACGGACCGGCGACACAGCCACTGGAGCGCCTGTGCGTTGGTAAATCAGTACCGGTTCGTCGCCCGCTTCGGCCGTTTTGGTACTTGCATCAAGCAGCAGCGGATAGCTGTCAGCTTTACCGCCATAGCCGCGAGACACCACGCCTGCGCGTAATCCCTGACGCTGTAACAGCTCAATCAGCCAAATCACCACCGGCGTTTTACCATTGCCACCGGCAGTGAGATTACCGACCACGATAATCGGGACAGGCGAGCGCCAGCTCTTTTTCCAGCCCTTTCTATAGCAGAGCCGTAACCCGCAGGTTATCAGCCCATACAGCCATGAAAGAGGCAAAAGCAGGAGATAAAGTGGCGACTTGCCTGACCAGATTCGCTCTATCATTGACCAAACTGCATCCGGTGCAACTGGGCATAAGCGCCGCGCTGCTCAAGAAGCTCAGCGTGCGTCCCACGCTCAACCACGCGACCATCTTCAATCACCAGAATTTCATCGGCTTTTTCAATGGTTGAGAGGCGGTGTGCAATCACTAGCGAAGTACGGTTCTTCTGCAACTCATCGAGTGCAGACTGAATCGCACGCTCAGACTCGGTATCCAGCGCCGAAGTAGCCTCATCGAGGATCAGCACCGGTGAGTCACGCAGCAGAGCACGGGCAATAGCGATACGCTGACGCTGGCCGCCTGACAGCAGCACGCCGTTCTCGCCAATTACCGTATCGAGGCCGTTATCCATTTTATTAATGAAGTCCATGGCATAGGCCATGGTAGCGGCTTTCTCAATCTCTTCACGGCTGAAGACGTCGGTGCGCGCATAGGCAATATTATTGGCAATAGTGTCGTTAAACAGATGCACGTTTTGCGATACCAGCGCGACCTGATTACGCAGCGATGACAGCGTGTATTCACGCAAATCATGGCCGTCCATCAAGATTTCGCCTTCCTGAATATCGTAGAAACGGGTCATCAGGCTGGCAATGGTCGATTTACCCGAGCCAGAACGCCCTACCAGAGCAACAGTGCGGCCCGCCGGGATGCTGAAAGCAACATCGCGCAGTGCCGGAGCATCGCGGCCTGGATAGGTAAAGGTGACGTTTTTGAACTCAATGTCGCCTTTGGCGCGCTCAACAACGCGTTTACCTTCATCCTTCTCCTGCTCCATATCGAGGATAGAGAACAGCGTCTGGCAAGCCGCCATACCGCGCTGAAATTGGGCATTGACGTTAGTCAGGGATTTCAACGGGCGCATTAGCGCGATCATTGATGAGAACACTACCGTGATAGTACCGGCACTCAGCGTTTCCATCACAGACGGGAAGCTCGCGGCGTAAAGCACGAAGGCCAGCGCCAGAGAGGCGATCAGCTGAATAATCGGGTCGGAAATTGATGATGCTGACACCAAACGCATACCCTGCTGACGCATGCGGTTGCTGACAGAATCGAAACGCTCGGTTTCCACCTTCTGGCCGCCAAAGATCAGCACTTCTTTATGACCTTTGAGCATCTGCTCGGCGCTGGTCGTCACATGACCCATGGTGTTTTGCATGTTTTTGCTGATATCGCGAAAACGTTTAGAAACCAGACGGATAACAATCGAGACGATTGGCGCAATCACCACCAGAATGATGGAAAGCTGCCAGCTGTAGTAGAACATCATGATGAACAGGCCAATGATTGAAGCCCCTTCACGCACGACGGTAACCAACGCGCTGGAAGAAGAGGAAGCAACCTGTTCGGAATCATAAGTAATACGTGACAGCAAGGTGCCCGTAGACTGTTGGTCGAAGAAGGCGACCGGCATACCCATCATGTGACCAAACAGACGGCGACGCATCTGCATAACCACTTTGCCGGATACCCAAGAAATGCAGTAACTGGAGATATAGCCACTGATCCCGCGCACAATCATTAAGGCGATAACCGCCAGCGGCATCCATAACAGGATGGAGCGATCGGCTTTGCCAAAACCATCGTCAAGCAGAGGTTTCAGCAGCGACAGCATGAAAGTGTCACTCGCGGCGTTAGCCACCAGCGCAACAGCCGCCGCGATAAGCCCCGCTTTGAAAGGGGTAATCATCGGCCAAAGGCGGCGGAATGTCTGCCAGGTGGAGAGATCTTTATCATTCATAATGCATTATTAACCAGCAGCGAAAGAAACAGCGGCCCATTCTACTCATTATCACCTGATACGCCAAACCGCCGATGATACCAACGAGGAAATATTTGCTCCCTGAATCCATTTATCCGCCAATATTTGTCATAAAAATGAACAGATAACTGGCCTGAGCGCGATGTGTCACGCCATGCCACCTTGGCATTGCGATACCTTGCCATCACTTTTTGTGCTGGCAGATGCCACTTATTGAAGCGAGACGAGGAAGAAATCGCCAGTTCCGGCGCAACCGCGCGCAGAAAAGGCGGCGTCGATGAAGTATTGCTACCGTGATGAGGAACTTGCAGGATGGTCGAGTGTAACGCGCCTCGATATCTTGCAACAATTTTGCGCTCAGCGGCCGTTTCGATATCTCCCGTGAGCAAGACACTGAAATTGCCATCACTCACCCGCACCACGCAGCTGTCATCATTCTCTGAAATAACGCCCGCCTTCTCTGGCCAAAGCGCAGTAAATGAGAGCCCTTGCCACTGCCATGACACCCCTGCGTGGCACGGCTGTGGCGAATCCACCGTGCTTTCTCGCAGAGTCGCTAAAGGGAATGCCCGCCTCATGGCATCAAGACCACCGCGATGGTCGGCGTGGTCATGGCTAATAATGATCTGTTCGAGCTGAATGTTACGCCATCTCATCAAGGGCAAAATATTCATCTCGGCCGCCGAGCCACTCTCCCAGCGGTTTCCCGTGTCATATAACACGCCCTTGCCGTTTTTGCTGATGAGCACCGCCAAGCCATGGCCGACATCCACTATGTCCACGCGCCACTTCTCCCCTTCGGCTCTGTTGAACCAGACTATTAGCACTGAAAAAACGCCAATCACCGTGGCGGGAAACATGCTCAGCCAGCCCAAACGCCAAGCCATGACACTCCCCCACCCAGCCAAACTCAGCGCGACTGTTGCTTCACTTAAATAAAACCACTCCCCGGCGAATCTCTTCACGCCCCAAAACGCCAGCGATAGGCTTTGGTCTGCTATAAACCATATTTTCTCTGCAATCAGGGCTGGCAGAACGCCGGTGCCCATCACCCCAAGCAGCACCAAGGGCACGGTAGATAATGAAACGATAGGAACCGCCCACATATTGGCGGCGAAGGAAGCGAGATTAATACCATGGAACAGGCCGACTTGCATCGGCAGCAGCAAAATTGTCATTCCCAGCTGCAAGTGCGCCCAGCGTAAAACAGCCCAGCGCCATGAATGCCCCACTCTCTTGGGTAAAGCTGCCCATTGAAACCAAAATATCAGCGCCGCAACGGCAAAGCAGGAGAGCCAGAAGCTGTCTGAAAGAATGCTCATCGGATCGCTCATCAGTAATAGCGCCACGCACCACAGCCATATTTGCCACGGGTGGCACTTAACTCGCATAAATCGCAGCAGCAGCCACAGCGAAAGGGCTACGGCGGCCCTGACAGCCGGAGCATTTCCCCCCGCCAGCCAAGTGTAGGTCAGCAGGGTTAGCTCACTGATTATTAGCGGGAAACGATAATCCATGTATCTAAGCGGTAAGCAGTATTGCAGCCCTCGCGCCAATAAATAACCAAACCAAGCCGCAATGCCAATGTGCAGCCCAGAGATGGCAATCAGATGAGCAATGCCGGTTCGCTGCATCAGCAGCTTATCTTCGGCCTTTATCAGCCCCTTCTCGCCAAAGGCTAAAGCCATCAACACCGCGCTGTTCCCCAAAGGAGCAATAGCCTGCTGCACATGGGTGATGAGACGCTGGCGCAAACTGCATTCAGCGTTGATGACTGTTTTGCTGCTGATCCTGCCGGTTAAAGGCCAGCGATTGGCTAAGGCCCAGCGCTGGCTATCGAATCCACCTTCATTGAGCAGTGCGTGAACCGGGCGTAAATTGACATTGAGCAGCCACTTTTGACCGGCGCAGTAGCTCTCCTGCCCTTCCCAACGGCTACGAAAAGAAACCGGAGGAAAGAGTAACTCGCCGTCAACTTGTTCAATTTTGAAGGTGACCAACTGACTGTCGGACTGATGCAGATTGATGGTTTTTATCTCGGCAATCAGCTCCTTTTTGCCAAGGCTCAGGCTCTCAGTTTGCTTTAGCAGAGAGTGACCGTTGTGCGTCCCCCACAGCATGCTGAGCAAAAAGATAGCAGCCAGCAGAGACAGCTTATGGTTAAGCCAGCAGCCCGCGATCGCGCCAAAGGCCATCAGCAGACAGATGGAGAGGCCCGGTAATTGAGGAAGGAGAATCAGCGGCAGCATTCCGGCGATCGCTGCCAGCGCTATCTCATCCATTGAGATTTTGATGTGGCGTCCTTACTGCATTAGTTGGCGAGAGATAAAAACTCGTTGCTGTTTTTTCCAGCAAAATATGTTGGCGGAAGTATGGTTTTGCGGGATGGGGAGAACAAGAAGCAGAGAGGAAGGATGCGAGGCGTCACGCAATTGTGAGCTGAGATAGGCACAAATAAAAAAACGGTGTCTTAAAAAGACACCGTTTTTGGTTCGCTATAGGCAGAATTTATGTCAGACCTAAGTCTTAACCATAAATATTCGCGCGATCGCGCAACTCTTTGCCCGGCTTGAAATGCGGAACGTACTTACCGTCCAACTCCACTTTGTCGCCAGTTTTTGGGTTACGACCAACACGCGGAGCACGGTAGTGAAGAGAAAAACTGCCAAACCCACGGATCTCAATGCGTTCGCCATCAGCTAAAGTTGCAGCCATATGTTCAAGCATCTCTTTCACTGCATCCTCAATGGCTTTCGCCGGGACATGAGAGTGCTGGCCAGCAAGTCTTTCAATAAGTTCAGACTTGGTCATATTACCTCCAAGCTTTGCAGCTAAACTACCGTATCGGGGCGATATAAATACCGCCCCCCGTCATTACTCGCCTTTTGCCGCTTTGAACGCTTCAGCCATAGCATTAGAGAAGTTGCTTTCGTCTGGTTTGTTGTTAACCACGGCGATTGCTTCTTTCTCGTCTGACTCATCCTTAGCACGGACGGACAGGCTTACTACGCGGTTCTTACGATCAACACCGGTGAATTTAGCTTCAACTTCATCACCAACGCTCAGAACCAGAGTTGCGTCTTCAATACGGTCGCGAGAAGCTTCAGAAGCACGCAGGTAACCTTCTACACCGCCTGCCAATTCAACTGTAGCACCTTTGGCGTCAACTGCTGTGACTTTACCAGTAACAATAGTACCTTTCTTGTTAACAGACAGGTAGTTATTGAACGGATCTTCAGCCAGTTGCTTCACGCCCAGGGAAATACGCTCGCGCTCTGCGTCAACTTGCAGAACAACAGCTGCGATTTCGTCGCCTTTTTTGTATTCACGAACTGCTTCTTCGCCTGCAACGTTCCAGGAGATGTCAGACAGGTGAACCAGGCCGTCGATGCCGCCGTCCAGACCAATGAAGATACCGAAGTCAGTGATTGACTTGATTTTACCTTCAACACGGTCGTTTTTGTTGTGAGTTTCTGCGAATTGCTGCCATGGGTTAGCTTTACATTGCTTCAGACCCAGGGAGATACGACGACGTTCTTCGTCGATATCCAGAACCATAACTTCAACTACATCGCCCACGTTAACAACTTTAGATGGGTGGATGTTTTTGTTAGTCCAGTCCATTTCAGAAACGTGAACCAGACCTTCAACGCCTTCTTCGATTTCTACGAAGCAGCCGTAATCAGTCAGGTTAGTAACGCGACCAGTCAGTTTAGTACCTTCTGGGTAACGTTTAGCGATAGCAACCCATGGATCTTCGCCCAGCTGTTTCAGGCCAAGGGACACACGAGTACGCTCACGGTCAAATTTCAGAACTTTAACAGTGATTTCGTCGCCAACGTTGACGATTTCGCTTGGGTGTTTAACACGTTTCCAAGCCATATCAGTGATGTGCAACAGGCCATCAACGCCGCCCAGATCAACGAATGCACCGTAGTCAGTGAGGTTCTTAACGATACCTTTAACTTCCATGCCTTCCTGCAGGTTTTCCAGCAGTTGATCGCGCTCTGCGCTGTTCTCAGACTCAATTACTGCACGGCGAGAAACAACAACGTTGTTGCGTTTCTGGTCCAGTTTGATGACTTTGAACTCAAGATCTTTGCCTTCGAGATGCAGCGTGTCGCGTACCGGACGAACGTCTACCAGTGAACCTGGCAGGAACGCACGAATACCGTTCAGCTCAACAGTGAAACCGCCCTTAACTTTACCGTTGATAACACCGGTAACAGTTGCAGCTTCTTCGTAAGCTTTTTCCAGCATCAGCCATGCTTCATGACGTTTAGCTTTTTCACGGGACAGCAGAGTTTCACCGAAGCCGTCTTCAACAGCGTCCAGCGCAACATCAACTTCGTCGCCAACCTGGATTTCCAGTTCGCCCTGTGCGTTTTTGAACTGCTCTGCTGGAATAGCGGACTCAGATTTCAGACCGGCGTCAACCAGTACTACGTCTTTGTCGATAGACACAACAACGCCACGAACGATGGAACCCGGACGGGTTTCGATTGTTTTTAAGGATTCTTCAAAGAGTTGAGCAAAAGATTCAGTCATGTTGATAATCTTTAGGTTCTTAAGTTTAACGTCCATCTGGCATCCTGCTGGATGGGGTTGTTTCAAATGCCCCGCTACAGATCCTTGCGGCGAGGTTAAAAAAACTATAGCTAAAACTGGCGCTGAACCTTTATTCAGCACCAGTTAACAAGCTCGATCACCGGGTTTGTTTTTGCGGCAATCCTAGAATTTCAGTGGCATAAGCCAACGCTCGTTGGATAACTTCTTCAATCGACATGCTGGTTGAATCCAGCAAAAGTGCGTCAGAAGCAGCGACCAAAGGCGCTATAGCACGATTACGGTCACGGTCATCCCGTTCCTTTATCTCGGCTAAAAGACGTTCAAAGTTAACACTAAAGCCCTTTTCCTGCAACTGTAGCATTCTTCTGTTTGCACGTTCTTCCGGGCTGGCGTCTAAGAATATCTTTACCGGCGCGTCGGGGAACACCACGGTGCCCATGTCTCGGCCATCGGCAATCAATCCCGGCGCTTCACGGAATGCGCGCTGGCGACGCAATAATGCTTCGCGAACACGAGGGAAAGCGGCCGCCTGCGACGCCGTGTTTCCTACGGTTTCGGTGCGGATTTCATTACTGACATCCTCACCTTCTAAAATCACTTTTAATTGCCCATCCTGAGCCACAAAACGCACATCAAGGTGTGCGGCGAGCGGCACCAAAGCATCTTCAGAGACAATATCAACCTGATGATGTAAAGCAGCCAGTGCTAAAACGCGATAAATTGCACCAGAGTCCAGCAAACGCCATTCCAGAGCCTCTGCCAGCGCCTTGCACAAGGTGCCTTTACCTGCGCCACTTGGCCCATCAACGGTAATTACCGGGGCTAAAGCCGTCATTTCTGTCTCCTTTGGGTGGGGTAAACCCTCATCATTAACCCGATAAGGCTAATTCAGGAGCGGCATTATACGCTGCCTTTGCGTCAACTGTTACCCCACAGCATTCAGTTGGCGAAAAAGCAGACTATGTCTGAAGAAGAATAGTTCATTACGGCATAAAAAAACGGGCATCGACTGATGCCCGTTATCGCTGAAACCCAGATGCAGCTTGAGAATTACGCGAGAGTGCTGATGCCAGCCAGTCTGTCGAAATAGTCAGGGAAAGTTTTCGCGGTGCATTTCGGGTCAAGAATGGTCACCGGGGTATCCGACAGCGCCACCAGCGAGAAGCACATCGCCATACGGTGGTCGTTATAGGTGCCAATCTCGGCGAAAGTCAGAGACTGCGGAGGCTCAACGCGGATGTAATCCTCGCCTTCCTCAACGGTTGCGCCCACTTTGCGCAACTCAGTAGCCATTGCCGCCAGACGGTCAGTCTCTTTCACGCGCCAGTTATAGATGTTGCGTAAGGTCGTCGGGCCTTGAGCAAACAGCGCAGTGGTAGCAATGGTCATCGCGGCGTCAGGGATATGGTTCATATCCATATCAATGCCGGTCAGAGAGCCACGGGTGCACTCGATATAGTCTTCGGCCCAGGTGATTTTAGCGCCCATTTTCTCCAGCACGTCGGCAAAGCGAATGTCGCCCTGCATGCTGTTCTTACCAATGCCGGTCACGCGAACGGTACCGCCCTTGATAGCTGCCGCAGCCAAGAAGTAAGAAGCCGAAGAAGCATCGCCCTCAACTAAATAGGTGCCCGGAGAGACATAGGTCTGCTGGCCTTTGATGCGGAACTGTTGGTAGTTCTGGTTATCAACCGTCACGCCGAAGGTCTTCATCAGGTTCAGGGTGATATCGATGTAAGGCTTGGAAACCAAATCACCTTTGATGCGAATAGTGGTATCGGCTTCGGCCAGAGGTGCGGTCATCAGCAACGCGGTCAAGAACTGGCTGGAAACGCTGCCATCCACGGTGACTTCGCCGCCTTTGAATCCACCGCGCAGGCGCACCGGTGGGTAATCTTCTTGCTCGAGATACTCAACGTCCGCTCCGCCCTGACGCAAAGCATCAACCAGATGGCCAATTGGGCGCTCTTTCATGCGCGGCTCGCCGGTCAGCACCACGTCATGGGCACCGAGGCACAGTGCAGCAGCCAGCGGGCGCATGGCGGTGCCAGCGTTGCCTAAAAACAGCTCTAAGGCTTCAGAAGGCTGAAAAGCCCCTGCTAAACCGTCAATGTCACAATGCGTGCGGTCAGCTGACAGGCGGTGAGTCACGCCCAGTTTGGTCAGTGCATTGAGCATGTGACGCACGTCGTCACTGTCGAGTAAGTTATTTAAGCGGGTTGTACCCTGCGCAAAGGCCGCCAGCAAAAGTGCACGGTTGGAAACACTTTTTGAGCCCGGTAAATTGATAGTGCCGTTAACCAATGCAACGGGTTGTAATGTCAGGGATTCCACGCTTTCTCCATTATTCTTTATGCATAAAATGACCCCGGATTTCAGGCCGGGGTCATTTTTAAGCCGCGATAAATACGGCGATTATTACAAATGATTAACCGTGGCTTTTCTCGAAATCAGCCATGAAGTCGGTCAATGCTTTAACACCTTCAATCGGCATCGCGTTATAGATCGATGCACGCATGCCGCCAACAACGCGGTGCCCTTTAAGCGCATGCAGGCCAGCTTTCTGAGACTGTTCTAAGAACAGTTTGTCCAGAGAAGCATCCGCCATTTGGAATGGCACGTTCATCCACGAACGGTTGGCCTGAGCCACTTCGTTACGATAGAAATCAGAACGGTCGATAGTGCCATAAAGTAACTCAGCTTTCGCCCGGTTACGCTGCTCCATTGCTACCAAGCCGCCCTGCTCTTTCAGCCATTTGAAGACCATGCCGGACAAGTACCAAGCGAAGGTCGGCGGCGTGTTGAACATGGAGTCATTTTCAGCCAGCACGGTGTAATCAAGGATCGAAGGCAACTCTTTGCGAGCACGCCCCAGCAAATCTTCGCGCACGATAACCAATGTCAGGCCAGCCGGGCCGATGTTTTTCTGCGCACCGGCGTAAATCACGCCAAAGCGGCTCACATCAACCGGGCGAGACAGAATGGAAGACGAGTAGTCAGCAATAACGATTTTGTCGCCAAAGTCAGGCACTTCGTCAATCGCGACGCCATCAATGGTTTCGTTCGGGCAGTAGTGAACGTAGGCAGCATCTTTGTTCAACGCCCACTGGCTCATCGGCAGAATGCCGCGTTTGCCGTCGACGGTGGTCGTCACGTCGATAACGTTTGGTGTACAGTATTTCTGCGCTTCATTTACCGCGCTGTGGGCCCAGTAACCGCCGTCGATATAGTCAGCCGAGGTTTTGTCACCCAGTAAGTTCAGTGGGATCGCAGCGAATTGCGCGCGCGCGCCGCCGTGGCAGAACAGCACTTTATAGTTCGAGGGGATATTCATCAGCTCGCGAATGTCACGTTCGGACTCTTCGGCAACCTGAATAAACTCTTTACTGCGGTGACTGATTTCCATCACCGACGTGCCCAAACCATGCCAATCACATAACTCTTGTTGCGCACGACGTAACACTTCTGCCGGGATCATTGCCGGACCTGCACTGAAATTATAAACCTGAGTCATTTCCCCTCACCACTCCACTGAGCTAACCATCGATACAATCAATTTAACGGTTTTATCATTCGATACAAGCAGTCTGCAACGCTTATTGTTCCTGAGAGCAGGATCACATTGCTGTCGTTTGAATATCACCCCATTCACCGCGTTTAAATCGTTAAAAAATGAAAAATAAAGACTATGTTGCTGATGCTTTATCCCGCGCACGCAATACCTGTATGAATACGTGGAGCTATAGGCCAAAACCCCGTATCATTGCGCGTTTTTAGAACGCTCAAAAGTGAACTCAATGACGCAAACTTTTATTCCTGGTAAAGACGCAGCGCTGGAAGACTCCATTTCCCGCTTCCAACAAAAACTCGCCGACCTCGGTTTCAATATTGAAGAAGCTTCATGGCTGAATCCTGTACCCCACGTTTGGTCGGTACATATTCGCGATCGCGACTGCCCGCTCTGCTTTACCAACGGTAAAGGCGCCAGTAAAAAAGCGGCATTGGCTTCTGCTTTAGGTGAATATTTTGAGCGTCTGTCGACCAACTATTTCTTCGCCGATTTCTATCTGGGTAAAGAGATTGCCAATGGCGATTTCGTGCATTATCCCAATGAAAAATGGTTCCCAATCCCGGCGGACAACAGCCTGCCAGCGGGGATTCTGGATGAGCGTCTGCATGATTTCTATGATGCCGATAAAGAGCTTACCGGCAGCGACTTGGTAGACCTTCAGTCCGGCAACCCAGAGCGCGGTATCTGCGCCCTGCCGTTCACTCGCCAGTCTGACCTGCAAACCGTGTATATCCCGATGAACATCATCGGCAACTTATACGTTTCCAACGGCATGTCAGCCGGTAACACCGCTAACGAAGCGCGCGTTCAGGGGCTGTCAGAAGTTTTCGAGCGTTACGTTAAGAACCGCATTATTGCTGAGTCAATCAGCCTGCCGGAAATTCCTGCTGAGGTGCTGGCGCGCTATCCAGGCGTGGTTGAAGCCATTGCCAAGCTGGAAGAGGAAGGTTTCCCAATCCTTTCTTATGACGCCTCGCTGGGCGGCAACTATCCGGTTATCTGCGTGGTGCTGTTCAACCCATCCAACGGCACCTGCTTCGCCTCTTTCGGCGCGCACCCTGACTTTGGCGTGGCGCTGGAACGTACCGTGACCGAACTGCTGCAAGGCCGCAGCCTGAAAGACCTCGACGTCTTCACTGCGCCAACCTTCGATGATGAAGAAGTGGCGGAACACGCCAACTTGGAAACTCACTTTATCGATTCAAGCGGCCTGATCTCATGGGATCTGTTCAAGCAAGATGCTGACTATCCGTTTGCAGACTGGAGCTTCAGCGGCACCACCGAAGAAGAGTTCGCCACGCTGATGGCCATCTTCGATAAAGAAGATGCTGAAGTGTATATCGCTGATTACGAGCACTTAGATGTTTACGCGTGCCGCATCATCGTGCCTGGCATGTCAGACATCTACCCGGCGGAAGACCTGCTGTTAGCTAACAACAGCATGGGCGCCCACCTGCGCGAGCAGCTGTTGGCTCTGCCAGACAGTGATTTCCCACAGGAAACCTATCTGGAAATGATCACCCAGATGGACGACGAAGGTCTGGACGACTTCACCCGCGTTCGCGAGTTGCTGGGCATTGCCAGCGGCAAAGACAACGGCTGGTACACCCTGCGCGTGGGTGAGCTGAAATCCATGCTGGCACTGGCCGGTGGCGACTTGGATCAGGCGCTGACTTGGGCCGAGTGGGCGCACGAGTTTAACTCCTCCGTATACAGCGATGAGCGCAACAACTACTACCGTTGCCTGCAAACCCTGCTGCAACTCTCATTGGAAGAAGATCGTGACCCGGCCCAGTACTATGGCGCATTCGTCAAAATGTACGGTCAGAATGCTGTCGATCACGCGTCAGCGGCGATCAGCGGCGAAGAGCGCTTCTATGGGCTGTTTGCGGTAGATGCTGACCTGAAAGCCTTGCCATCCCATCAGGGGCTATTGGCGGCCTACGAGAAGCTGCAAGCGGCAAAACGCCGTTACTGGCTGAAGAAGTAATTCGCTTCGCGCATTATTGAGTAAATCCAAACCGGTAGCCTGTCTGCCGGTTTTTTTTATCCTTCAGTACCAAAAATCTGAACGGGTTATGAGCAATAAAAAACCATCAACATAATTATTTGGCTACTAATTCAATTTAAGACTTAATTTTGCGCCCTAACTATTTATAATCTTCACGCTTATTTTTTATTTCAGTTTGGCTAAATAGCCAAAATAACGCCGATATTCTGAACAATAAGAAATGTTTTCATTACATTACACCTCATTTTTTAACAGTTCATTGGCAAGCCAAAAAACGGCATTCAACTTTTTTTGTAATATTTAAAATGTTTTTATTCGTTATTTATCAAAAAGATAAACTGTAAATTACTCCTTTAGTAGAAGCTTCAACCTCAGCTATAACCCCCCCTTATGATCCAAGTCAATTTTTACGTTATACTGCTTTGCTAGTATCTCGTTGTGCAGTAGATAACCCTTACAGAGAGAGTTACTGTGAAAGCTGACAACCCCTTCAATTTATTGTTACCCGCAGCTACAGCGAAAGTCGCCGAAGATGCTGGCGTATATAAAGCCACTAAACAACCGCTGAAAACATTCTATTTAGCGATAACCGCTGGTGTCTTTATTTCCATTGCTTTTGTTTTCTATATCACTTCAACCACTGGCACCGCCGCTGTCCCGTACGGTCTGGCTAAATTAGTCGGTGGTATCTGCTTCTCTCTCGGCCTGATGTTGGTCGTGGTGTGCGGCGCTGACCTCTTCACCTCGACTGTACTGATTGTGATAGCCAAAGCGAGCGGCCGAATCACATGGGGCCAATTGGCGTGTAACTGGGTCAATGTCTATATTGGTAACTTGATTGGCGCTCTGTTCTTCGTCGCCCTCATCTGGTTCTCTGGTGAATATATGGTTGATAACGGCCTGTGGGGGCTGAACGTCCTACAAACCGCTGACCATAAAATGCATCACACATTTATTGAAGCCGTATGCCTCGGCATTCTGGCTAACCTGATGGTCTGTCTGGCAGTGTGGATGAGTTACTCCGGCCGCAGCCTGATGGACAAGATGTTCGCCATGATCCTCCCTGTCGGCATGTTCGTTGCCAGCGGCTTCGAACACAGTATCGCCAACATGTTTATGATCCCTCTTGGTATCGTGATTAAAAACTTCGCCTCCCCTGAGTTCTGGCAGGCGATTGGTTCTACACCTGCACAGTTTGCAGAGTTGAATGTCAGTAACTTTATTATCGACAACCTGATCCCAGTCACCATCGGCAACATCATTGGCGGCGGTTTAATGGTCGGATTGACGTACTGGGTAATTTATCTCCGTGATGAGCATAAACACTAAGTTCTGTGGATAGCTGGTCACGACAAGTTTACAAACCGATTTATAAAGAAAGCCAAATTAGAAGGTAGGTGCATAATGTCCAAGCTCAATGAAAAATTGACCAACGCATGGCAAGGTTTTAGTGCTGGCGAATGGCAGAATGAAGTTAACGTCCGTGACTTCATCCAGAAAAACTACACCCCGTATGAAGGTGATGAGTCTTTCTTAGCTGGCGCAACTGAAGCGACTTCTACCCTGTGGGAAAAAGTGATGGAAGGCATCAAACTGGAGAACAGCACTCATGCTCCAGTCGATTTTGATACCGATGTCGCGGCAACTATCACCTCTCATGACGCGGGCTACATCAACAAATCTCTTGAGACCATCGTCGGCCTGCAAACAGACGCCCCTCTGAAACGTGCCCTGATCCCATTCGGCGGCATCAAGATGGTTGAAGGTTCATGTAAAGTTTATGGTCGTGAACTGGATCCAGCGCTGAAAAAAGTCTTCACTGAATACCGCAAAACTCACAACCAAGGCGTTTTCGATGTTTACACCAAAGACATCCTGAACTGCCGTAAATCCGGTGTTCTGACCGGTCTGCCAGATGCTTATGGCCGTGGCCGTATCATCGGTGACTACCGTCGCGTTGCGCTGTACGGTATTGATTACCTGATGGCTGACAAATACGCACAGTTCCAGTCTCTGCAAAATGACCTGGAAAATGGCGTGAATTTGGAAATGACCATCCAACTGCGCGAAGAGATTTCTGAGCAACACCGCGCACTGGGCCAGATTAAAGAAATGGCAGCCAAATATGGCTACGACATTTCAGGTCCGGCAACTAACGCACAAGAAGCTGTTCAGTGGACTTACTTCGGCTATCTGGCTGCGGTTAAATCTCAGAACGGTGCAGCAATGTCCTTCGGCCGCGTATCTACCTTCCTTGACGTGTTCATCGAACGTGATATCAAAGCGGGCACCCTGACTGAAGAAGCGGCGCAAGAGCTGATTGACCACTTGGTTATGAAACTGCGTATGGTTCGTTTCCTGCGTACTCCTGAGTACGATGAACTGTTCTCTGGTGACCCAATCTGGGCAACAGAATCTTTGGCAGGTATGGGCGTTGACGGCCGTACTCTGGTCACCAAAAACAGCTTCCGCTTCCTGAACACCTTGTACACCATGGGTCCTTCACCGGAACCAAACATGACCATCCTGTGGTCTGAAAAACTGCCACTGAACTTCAAAAAATACGCAGCGAAAGTCTCTATCGATACTTCATCCGTACAGTATGAAAACGATGACCTGATGCGTCCTGACTTCAACAACGATGACTACGCAATTGCTTGCTGCGTAAGCCCAATGGTTGTTGGTAAACAAATGCAGTTCTTCGGCGCACGTGCCAACTTGGCGAAAACCATGTTGTACGCCATCAACGGCGGCGTTGATGAAAAAATGAAAATCCAGGTTGGCCCGAAAGAAGCGCCAATGATGGACGACGTGCTGGACTATGACAAAGTCATCGACCGCATGGACCACTTCATGGACTGGTTGGCTAAACAGTACGTGACCGCGCTGAACATCATTCACTACATGCACGACAAATACAGCTACGAAGCTGCATTGATGGCGCTGCACGACCGTGATGTTTATCGCACCATGGCATGTGGTATCGCCGGTCTGTCCGTGGCTGCCGACTCCCTGTCTGCAATCAAATACGCCAAAGTGACTACTATTCGTGACGAAGACGGTCTGGCGACTGACTTCAAAATCGAAGGTGAATATCCGCAGTTCGGTAACAACGATGCTCGCGTAGATGACATCGCGTGTGACCTGGTAGAACGTTTCATGAAGAAAATTCAGAAACTGCGTACCTACCGCGGCGCTGTGGCAACGCAGTCTGTTCTTACCATCACCTCTAACGTGGTTTACGGTAAGAAAACCGGTAACACCCCAGATGGTCGCCGCGCCGGTGCTCCATTCGGTCCAGGTGCTAACCCAATGCACGGTCGTGACCAGAAAGGTGCGGTTGCCTCTCTGACCTCCGTCGCTAAACTGCCATTTGCTTACGCGAAAGACGGTATCTCATACACCTTCTCCATCGTGCCAAACGCACTGGGTAAAGATGATGATGTGCGTAAAGCCAACCTTGCTGGCTTGATGGATGGTTACTTCCACCACGAATCAAATATCGAAGGCGGTCAGCACCTGAACGTCAACGTGATGAACCGTGAAATGCTGTTAGACGCGATGGAAAATCCGGAAAAATATCCGCAATTGACCATCCGTGTATCTGGTTACGCAGTGCGCTTCAACTCGCTGACCAAAGAACAACAGCAAGACGTGATCACCCGTACTTTCACTAAAACGCTGTAAGTAAAACGGCGGTAAGCTCGCCGTAAAACATAAAGGCTCCACACCCGTGGAGCCTTTTTAACATCAAGCCCTGCTCTTTGATTAAGACTTTATAAATGAGTCTGCTTCGCCAGAGCCTTAGTAACAAAGGCTGCTGGCAAAGCAAATCCGCGATGCTATAACAATCAACCTTACTAATAGTCTGTTATTATTAATGAGTAGTAACCAGAGAATCCTCAAGGATATGGGATCACTTTCAGTTTATCTCTGCCAGGCCAGCATCCGCGCATTTAGACTGCAACTTATTGGTCAATATTGGAGAAAAACCCGCAATGTCAGTTCAAGGTCGCATCCACTCTTATGAATCCTGTGGCACGGTAGATGGCCCAGGCATACGTTTTATTGTGTTCTTCCAGGGTTGCCTGATGCGTTGCATGTATTGCCACAACCGCGATACGTGGGACACCCATGGAGGCAAAGAGATCAATGTTGAAGATTTAATGAGTGAAGTGGTCACTTATCGCCACTTCATGAACGCCTCAGGCGGCGGGGTTACGGCTTCGGGTGGCGAGGCTATCCTGCAAGCTGAATTCGTTCGCGACTGGTTCCGCGCATGCCAGAAAGAAGGCATCAATACCTGTCTCGACACCAACGGGTTTGTGCGTCGCTACGACCCGGTGATTGATGAGCTGCTCGACGTGACGGACTTGGTCATGCTCGACCTCAAACAGATGAATGACGATATCCACCAGAATCTGGTTGGCGTGTCGAACCACCGCACGCTGGAATTTGCCCGTTATCTGGCAAAACGCAATCAGCGCACTTGGATCCGTTACGTGGTGGTGCCGGGCTGGTCGGATGATGATAAGTCTGCCCACCTGCTGGGTGAGTTCACCAAAGACATGACCAATATCGAGAAGATTGAGCTGCTGCCTTACCACGAGTTGGGCAAGCACAAATGGACCGCCATGGGCGAGACTTACGGTCTGGACGGCGTAAACCCGCCAACCAAAGAGATCATGGACAGAGTGAAAGGCATTCTTGAAGGCTACGGGCACAAAGTGATGTACTGAGACTTCAGTTTCCACGCAAATAAAAAAGCCCGAATCTTCGGGCTTTTTTATTTCTGATGTTTAGCGCGCTGCCGTTAGGCGGTCGCCACCGGCGTCTGATGTTTGTCTGCTTTGCGCAGCAACACCACCAGATAAACCAAGGCCACGGCGGCAATCATCACAAACAGTAAACGGTCGGAATAGTTTTGCATCAGCATCGCGGTCATGGTTGGCCCCGCAAGGCTGCCGATGGTGTAACTCATCAACAGCGCCTGATTCATCGCCACCAGCTCTTCAGGATTGACCTTCTCACAGGCCCACGACATCGCCACCGGATAGAGAGTAAAGCCCGCGCAGCCGAGGATAAACAGCGTTGGTGCCATGGCGTAACCACTGAGCATCGCAATGCTGCCAAGAATAACCACAAACACCTGCACGCGCAGCACAATCAGGCGACCATAACGGTCGGCCAAACGCCCTACCGGCCACTGCCCAATAATGCCCGAACTGACCAGCAGCGCCATCCAATAGCCCACGTCAGCGTCACTCATGCCCTGATGGTTGAGGAACAGCGGCATTAAGCCGTACAGCGAGCCGAGGATAATCCCTGAAATCACACAACCGTTGATACCCAAGCGCGCACTGCGGCGTTTTAGCATCGGCCAAATAGAGGTGCGCGGCTGCTCGCTGTCCTGATTAGTTATCTGGGTGAACAGCAGCGGCAGAATAGAAATGGCGATAATCGACGTCACCCACGGCAGCACGCTGAACAGCTCAGTCGACACCACGCCGAGCATCAACTGCCCCACCACGGTGCCGATGTAATAAACAATCATGTAGGCCGCAAGAAGCTGACCACGGTTGCGCACGGTGCCGCTGCGCAGCAAGGCACTTTCGACGATAACCCAAATCAGCGCACAGCCGACGCCCGCCATAAAACGCCAGCTGATCCAGCTCCAGAAGCTCATCGACAGAGCCAGCCCGGCGGTCGCGGCGGCAAATACCATGCAGGAGAGGTAATAACTGCGGTTGAACCCTAGCTTCTTAATCACCGCACCGGCGATCAGCGTACCCACCAGGTTGCCGGAATAATAGGAAGAACTCACCAGGCCGACTTGCCAGGTTGGCAGCATTTCATGGCTGAGCCAAAGCGGCACTAGTGTACTGAGTACAGCGATAGAAACCGTCAGCAAAAGTAGCCCACATAATAATAAAATTACCGGGCGAGAGTAGGCGGACATAGGGAAGTTGGCGACCAAGAAGCGAAGAAATTGCGCGCATCATGCCACTGGCGATTTAAAAGTCAATTGGCTGAAAATCGGTATCAGCACAAACTGTGGGTCGATGATTTAAAACGCTAATCAATCCTGCCGAAAGAACTTATGAAGCCTGCAACGACAAAGTGATATCACCATGATAACAAACGAGTTTGCATTTACCGCAGCCGTTACAGTTATCGTTATTTATCGCCGGTTGATTATGTTGATTAAAAAATATTGCCGTCCGTGGGCAGGCTATTTCACACATTCTGCACAAGTTATCGAGGCGCCCCAGACACTGCTGTGAAATAACCGGGCGCAGCCCGCTGTCCATCACCACGCTGGCCTCTAGTGCCCCGCTCTGGCAGGCCTGAGTGCACGCCCCGCAAAAGTCACACTCGGCATACTCAATTTGCAGCGTTGCCTTGCCCTGCTCCACGGCGATAATGCCCATCGGGCAGGCATCGCGGCAGGCTCCGCAGCCATCGCACGCCTGCATAAACAGCGGCTCGGCGACCGCCTGTGGCGGGCGAGCGCACTGGCGGACTAACACGCCGGCGTCGCGATTGTCTTCAACCGCGCGCTGACCGGAGGCGAAGAAGCCGCGGAACAGCCCGCGACGGCTAACTTCCCGCGAACTCATCCATGCCCGGTAGTAATTGGCATCACGCGAATCGCTCATTAGCGGTAAAGCTCCTGCTCAACCACCGCCAGTGAGCAGAACTGCTGCCAGCCCTCAAGCGTGGTCTGCGCCAGACGCGCCACGGCCCGATAAAACGGGTGAATCGCCCCCTGCTCGAGCAAGGCCAAATAGCGCGAAGACCAAGGCAGCAGGTGCTCGGCCAAAAACGCGTCTAGATGCTGGGCGTCATTTTCCGCCAGCCAACTGGCCATCATCAGCATTAAGCCGATGTGGTCTTCAGGCTCGGCCTGTGCGAGCTGAGGTTCAATGGCGCGCTGGCGCATCCACTCGCGCAGTTTGAGGGTTGAATCGCCAAACAGCACGCTCTCTTTGTCCAGATAGACTGAGCCCCAAGGCGGAGCTGGCAAGGCGTATGGTCCCACAAACAGCCGCTGAAACGCCTCTTCGCAGGACTCTTCCTCCGCCAAACTCTGCTGTAACAAGGCCTCGATTTCCGCCGCGGACTCAGCCGTCAAATAGGGCCATTCGCTTTTCCACGCCCCCTCTTGCAGCCATTGAATCAGAGGGGAAACCTGCGGCGAATCGGGCGGGAAGTAAAGCAGTGCACCCAGTACTTTGCCGGTGACGGCGATAGTTTCAGTAGACATAGTTGACTCTTATTTAGCCCGCGCCGCCACGAGACAGCACGGGCCCTGTGAAGCTTAGCTGCCGATGGCAACACCCACGGTCATATGCAAACCATAGAAAATGGCGCGACCAATCAGCTCTCCGGCAAACACCAGCACAAAGGCCAGGACAAGCGAGGCGACCGCCGGGCGTTTACGCATCACCAATGGACAAATCCAGCAGCCCAGCCCGAGCACCACCAACACCACGCGCCACACTGACAGCACGCCGTATTGCGGGATAAGCGCAGAAGCTGCCTGAACTGAGCTGTTAATGCTCGCAAGCGTTGCGCTTTGCATCATCATCACCGCGATACTGGCCACCAGCGCCACCACGCTAATCATCGGCAGCAGCCTGAGTCCGCACCCTTGGATGTTCGCGCCGCGCAGCAACAAATAGCCCAGCAGCGGGCCGCCAATCAGCACGGTAAGAGCAAAGTTGAGCGCCGTGAAGGCATTGTCCCACGTCGGCACGGTGTCGATTTCATACACCCGGCACATGGCGTAAACAAAGCCAACGCCCGCCAGCATAGTGACCACCAGCCAGACTTTGCCCAGCGCCTGCGGCATCTTATTCAACACCGCCAGCAGCCAATAAATGCCGCCCAAAGCAAAGAACAACGAGCCGCTGCCAATCTCATTACTCAGCGGCGATGCGCCAAGGCGATTTAGCGAGTTGAAGGCGCGCAGCGGCGACCCCAAGTGCAGCACTGAAGCAATAAACGCCACCGCCATCAGCACCCACAGGAAGAACATCGAGAGGTGAATGCGGCGCGTCTCTTCGCGCGTTCTATTGCCCAACAGCGCGATCGCCAGCACGATAAAGCCGCCGACCACGCACTGGCCTAACACCGTAAAGACCATCAAAGGCCATTCATGCCATCCGTTTCCCATCTTAAACCTCCTTCGGATTAGCTAAGTAACCCGTGGTGTCGCCCACCGGGCGGCTATTGGCGTTCGGCTTAATCACAATATTTGGCTTGGTGAAGTGCGCGCCCGGCAGCGGAGCCACCTGCGCCAGCGTGCCGTATTTCTCGCGAAGCTCTTCAATCGGTGCCATATCCAGTGCGCGCAGCGGGCAAGATTCCACACAAATCGGCTTTTTGCCTTCGGCAATGCGCTCGTAGCAGCCATCACACTTGGTCATATGCCCTTTGGCCGCGTTGTACTGCGGCGCGCCGTAAGGGCAGGCCATGTGGCAATAACGGCAGCCGATGCACACTTCTTCATTGACCACCACGAAGCCATCTTCGCGTTTATGCATCGCGCCGCTCGGGCAGACTTTGGTACAAGCCGGGTCTTCGCAGTGGTTGCAGGAGATAGAGAGATAGTAGGCATAAACGTTTTGATGCCAGCCGTCGCCGTCCTGCTGCCAGTCGCCGCCGGCATATTCATAAATGCGGCGGAAATTGACGTCCGGCGTTAAGTTTTTGAAGTCTTTGCAGGCCAGCTCGCAGGTTTTGCACCCGGTGCAGCGGCTCGAATCTATATAAAAACCGTATTGGGTTGTCATAACTTAGTCCCTTAAACCTTCGCCACTTGCACAAGGTTGGTATGAGAAGGATTACCTTTCGCCAGAGGTGAAGGCCGTTGTGAAGTCAGAACGTTGATGCTGCCTGCGCGGTCGATGCGTTTGCTGTCCGGCGAGTACCATGCCCCTTCCCCCAGCGCCACTACGCCCGGCATCATGCGCGGCGTGACTTTGGCAGCAATTTGCACTTCGCCACGCGCGTTAAAAATGCGGATCATGTCGCCATTGCTGATCCCCCGCGCGGCGGCGTCCAGTGGATTGATCCACATCTCTTGGCGGCAGGCCGCTTTGAGCAAGTCGACGTTGCCGTAGGTGGAGTGAACGCGGGCCTTGTAGTGGAAGCCGGTAAGTTGCAGCGGATAGGTGCTGGCCAGCGGATCGTCGTAGTTTTCAAAACCCGCGGCGTAGATTGGCAGCGGGTCGATCACGTCGTCTTTTTCCAACTGCCACTTGGCGGCGATATCCGCCAGTTGGGCTGAATAGATTTCGATTTTGCCGGAGGCTGTCTCCAGTGGATTCGCCACCGGGTCTTCACGGAAGTCTTTATACGCCACGTGATGGCCCTGCGGGTCGCGCTGTTTAAACATGCCCTGCTGGCGGAAAGTGTCGAAATCAGGCAGTGCCGGAATGGCTTGCATGGATTGCTGATAGAGATGGCGCAGCCACTCCTCCTGCGTCCGCCCTTCGGTGAACTTCTGCTCCACGCCCATGCGTTTCGCCAGCTCGCTGGTCATCTGATAAATGTTTTTGCATTCAAAACGCGGCTTGATCGCCTGATCGGCAAAAATCACGTAGGACATGTTGCCCGCCGAGGCGTCGAGGCAGAAATCCATCTGCTCAGAGGCCGTGCAGTCCGGCAGCACGATATCGGCGTATTTGGCCGAAGAAGTCATGTGGTTATCAATCACCACAATCATCTCGCACTGCTTGTCGTCTTGAAGAATGTCGTGGGTGCGGTTGATGTCGGAGTGCTGGTTTATCAGGCAGTTACCGGCATAGTTCCAGATGAACTTGATCGGCACATCCAGCTTCTCTTTGCCGCGCACGCCGTCGCGGGTGGCGGTCATTTCCGTGGCGCGGTAAATCGCGTCGGTCCACATAAACATCGAAATGCTGGTCTGTACCGGGTTTTCGAAGGTCGGCATGCGCACGAAAGGCAGGCTGTAGGAGCCTTCGCGCGCCCCTGAGTTACCACCGTTGATGCCCACGTTGCCAGTTAAAATCGCCAGCATGGCAATGGCGCGAGTGGCGATTTCGCCATTGGAGTGGCGCTGTGGCCCCCAGCCTTGGGTGATAAAGGCCGGTTTGGCTTGTCCAATCTCCCGGCCGAGCTTGATAATTTTATCAGCCGAAATGCCAGTGATTTTGGCCGCCCAGCTTGGGGTCTTGGCGATACCGTCGGCGCCCTGCCCGAGAATATAGGCTTTATAGTGGCCATTCTTCGGTGCGCCAGCGGGAAGGGTTTTCTCGTCATAGCCGACGCAGTATTTGTCGAGGAAAGGCTGATCCACCAGATTTTCGCTGATCATCACGTGGGCCAGCGCGGCGGCGAGCGCGGCGTCGGTGCCCGGACGGATCGGCAGCCACTCATCTTCACGGCCTGCGCCGGTGTCGGTGTAACGCGGATCGATGATAATCATCCGCGCCTTGGATTTTTGCCGCGCCTGCTCAATGTAGTAAGTCACCCCGCCGCCGCTCATGCGCGTTTCGCCCGGGTTGTTGCCGAACAGCACCACCAGTTTGCTGTTTTCGATGTCCGACGGGCTGTTGCCATCCGCCCAGCCGCCGTAGGTGTAGTTCAGCCCTTCGGCAATCTGCGCCGAGCTGTAGTCGCCATAATGGTTGAGGTAGCCGCCGCAGCAGTTCATCAAGCGGGCAATCAGCGTTGCGCCCGGCGGCCATGAGCGGGTCATGGTGCCGCCCAGCGTGCCGGTGCCGTAGTTGAGGTAAATCGCTTCGTTGCCGTACTGGCTGATGATCTTCTTCATGCTGCCAGCAATAGTGTCGAAAGCCTCTTCCCAGCTGATGCGCACGAATTTGCCTTCGCCGCGCGCGCCGACTCGCTTCATCGGGTATTTCAGGCGGTCCGGGTTATACACTCGGCGGCGCATGGAGCGGCCGCGCAGGCAGGCTCGAACCTGATGCAGCCCTTCATAATCGTCATTGCCGGTGTTGTCGGTTTCTACATAGCGGATTTCACCGTCAACCACGTGCATGCGCAGCGGGCAGCGACTGCCGCAGTTTACGGTACAGGCGCTCCAGACCACCTTCTCTTTCTCAGCCGCAGCCGCGACCGGGGCTTTGTCGGCCCGCGCCTGACGAAATGGCAACGAGATGCCACCGGCAGCGGCGGCCAGCCCGACCAGAGCGGAACTTTTCATCAAGGTGCGGCGGCTTAACCCCGCGCCCTGCGACGCTTTCCCTTGTTTGTTTATCGACATTACTTGCTCCTAAATATCCTCACGGGTATTGCCCAGAGGCGAAACTTGGTATGGCTAGATGGGCAATGGATCTCTTTGTCCATTGCCTCGACTTACACTTTTTCTATTTGAATCAAATTGGTATGTTGCGGATTGCCCTTGGCTAACGGCGAAGCGCGATGCGTGGTCAGGGTGTTCATGCAGGCACCGTGATCGACGCGATCCCCGGCCATGTTGGCCTGATGCCAGGCTCCCTGCCCCATTGCCACCACGCCCGGCATGATCCTCGGCGTCACCTTGGCGGCCACGCGCACTTCTCCGCGCCCGTTGAACACGCGCACCGCGTCGCCGTTTTTAATGCCACGCCCCTGCGCATCCAGTGGGTTGATCCACACTTCCTGACGGCAGGCGGCTTGCAAAATGTCGATATTGCCGTAGGTCGAGTGGGTACGCGCCTTGTAGTGGAAGCCGAACATTTGCAACGGATATTGGCTGCGCAGCGGGTCGTCCCAGCCTTCAAAGGTGGAGGCGTAAACCGGCAGCGGGCTGATGGTTTCATCTTTTTCCAACTCCCAGCGCGAGGCGATATCCGCCAGCGCCGAGGAGTAGATCTCAATCTTGCCGGAAGGAGTTTTCAGCGGATTAGCCTGCGGATCCTCGCGGAATTTCTTATAAGCGACAAAGTGACCATTTGGGTCTTTGCGCTTATAGATGCCCATCTGGCGCAGCTCTTCATAGGCCGGTAACGCCGGGTCTTTGACGAGCATTTTGGCGTACAGATACTGAAGCCACTCGCGCTGGGTGCGGTTTTCCGTAAACTTGCTGTGTACCTCTGGACCAAGGCGGCGGGCGACTTCACTCATCACCTCGTAAATGCCTTTGCGCTCAAACTTAGGTTTGGTGGCGGGCTGAATGAAAATCAGATACCCCATGTTGCCCGCGTAATCATTCGGGATGATGTCCTCCTGCTCGGTGGTCATCAGGTCTGGCAGCAGGATGTCGGCATATTTCGCCGAGGAGGTCATGAAGTTTTCCAGCACCACAATCATTTCGCATTGGCTGTCGTCTTGCAGAATGTCGTGGGTTTTGTTGATGTCAGAGTGCTGGTTGGTAATGGTGTTGCCAGCGTAGTTCCAGATGAACTTGATGGGCACGTCCAGCTTGGCTTTGCCGCGAACGCCATCTCTTTCGGCGGTCATTTCCGGGCCACGGAAGATGGCATCGGTCCAGCTAAAGCAGGAAATCTGCGTCTTCACCGGATTGGTTAACACCGGCATGCGCTCAATGGTGATGGTGTAGGTGGACTCACGTGCCCCGCTGTTGCCGCCGTTAATCCCCACATTGCCAGTCAGGATCGGCAGCATGGCGATGGCCCGCGAAGTCAGCTCGCCGTTGGCCTGCCGCTGCGGCCCCCAGCCCTGAGAAATATAGGCCGGTTTCGCCTGACCCATCTCGCGCGCCAGCTTGATAATGCGCTCGGCCGGAATACCGGTAATGCGCGACGCCCACTCAGGCGTTTTCGCCGTAGCATCATCGCCCTCACCCAAAATATAAGCTTTGTAGTGGCTGTTCTCCGGCGCGCCTTCCGGCAGGGTTTTCTGGTCATAGCCGATGCAGTAAGTGTCGAGGAAAGCTTGATCGACCATATTCTCGGTGATTAACACGTGCGCTAGACCCGCGACCAGCGCGGCGTCGGTGCCCGGACGGATGGGGATCCACTCATCTTCGCGCCCGGCGGCGGTGTCGGTATAGCGCGGATCGATGACAATCATGCGCGCGTTAGATCGCTCGCGGGCCTGTTCGAGGTAGTAAGTGATCCCACCGCCGCTCATGCGCGTTTCCGCCGGGTTATTGCCGAAAAGCACCACCAGCTTGCTGTTTTCAATATCAGAAGTGCTGTTGCCGTCGTTGCTGCCGTAGGTGTATGGCATGGCGCAGCTGATCTGCGCGGTGCTGTAAGTGCCGTAATGGCTGAGGAAGCCGCCGTAGCAGTTCATCAGGCGGGCGACTAAAGAGGCATAAGGCGACGAACGAGTGATATTGCCGCCGACAATGCCGGACGTATAGTTGATATAAACTGCCTCGTTGCCATATTTGGCGACAATTCGCTTCAGGTTATTGGCAATTTCGTCGAAAGCTTCATCCCAGCTGATGCGTTTGAACTTGCCCTCGCCGCGCTTGCCTACTCGTTTCATCGGGTAGTTGAGTCGCTCGGGGTGGTTCATACGGCGGCGAATGGAGCGGCCGCGCAGACAGGCGCGCACCTGATGGTCGCCATATTGGTCATGCCCGGTGTTGTCGGTTTCAACCCAATAGACTTCTTCGTCGCGCACGTGCAGTCGCAGAGCGCAGCGGCTGCCGCAGTTGACCGAGCACGCGCCCCACACCACTTTTTCCGAGGCTGGGTGAGCTGTGGGTTGCATCGCTTCGGCAACGGCTTTGCGGCTGAAAGGCAAACTGACACTCCCGGAAGCCAAGGCTAGCCCGGCGAGCGTCGAGGATTTCATTAAGGTGCGGCGGCTGATACCGCCTTTTTCGACAGATTGTGGTGACTTTTTATCCCGCATGCTCTGCTCCATGTGATATTCCTGATAGCGAGTCCATGTCGTCACGGGCATTGAAGATCAGTTATCAGGTAAGGGAGAGCGGGCTAAGACGTTATGATGAGATGATTTATACCCACTCTTACGCAGGGGATATTACTCATTAGTGGTTAGCAAACTTTGTTTGCTATCAAGAAAGGAGGGCTTTGATTGCACGGTGCAGTGAATTCTTTCGTCTGGCGCACACTTATGGCGTAAAAAAGGCGCCCGCAGGCGCCTTTTCGCTATATTATAAAGTATATAGCGCTATTAGCCGATGACTTCCAGTCCGCGCATATACGGGCGCAGAACTTCTGGCACTTCAATGCGGCCATCTTCCAACTGATAGTTTTCCAGCACGGCAACCAGAGTACGGCCAACCGCTAAACCAGAACCGTTCAGGGTATGAACCAGACGCGGCTTCTTCTCCGTTTTGCTGCGGCAGCGAGCCTGCATGCGACGAGCCTGGAAATCACCCATGTTGGAGCAGGAAGAGATTTCGCGGTAAGTGTCCTGCGCTGGCAACCAGACTTCTAAGTCATACGTTTTGGTTGAGCCAAAGCCCATATCGCCAGTACACAGCAGCACTTTGCGGTATGGCAGGTTGAGCAACTGCAACACTTTTTCAGCATGCGCAGTCAGCTCTTCCAGAGCTTGCATTGAGTCTTCCGGGCGAACAATCTGCACCATCTCAACTTTGTCGAACTGGTGCATACGGATCAGACCACGGGTGTCACGACCGTAAGAGCCCGCTTCGGAGCGGAAGCACGGAGTATGCGCAGTCAGTTTGATTGGCAGTGACTCTTCTTCAACAATTTCGTCGCGCAGCAGGTTGGTCAGCGGAACTTCAGCCGTTGGGATCAGCGCGTAGTTGCTGCTTCCGGCTTCTTCGCCCAAAGGCTTGGTGTGGAACAAGTCTTCACCAAACTTCGGCAATTGCCCGGTGCCGAACAGCGTGTCTTGGTTAACCAAGTAAGGCACGTAGGTTTCGCTGTAGCCGTGCTGCTCGGTGTGCAGGTCCAGCATAAACTGGGACAGAGCACGGTGCATGCGAGCAATCTGCCCTTTCATCACCACGAAGCGTGAACCCGTCAGCTTAACCGCGGAAGCGAAATCAAGGCCACCGGCCAGCTCGCCCAGTGAAACGTGGTCGCGAACTTCAAAGCCGTACTGGCGCGGAGTACCCCAGCGAGTGACTTCCTGATTATCGTTTTCGTCTTTGCCCGCAGGAACAGAGTCATCTGGCAGGTTCGGAATGGCAGACGCGATGTCGCGAATAGCCGTCTGCAAAGCATCAAGTTCTGCTTTCGCAGCATCCAGTCTCTCACCCAGTTCATTAACTTCCTGACGCAGGGGTTCGATGTCTTCGCCACGGGCTTTCGCTGCACCGATCGATTTCGATCGTGCGTTACGTTCCGCTTGCAGAGTTTCCGTTTCTACTTGCAAGACCTTGCGACGTTCTTCTTGAGAACGCAGCGTTTCCACATCGAGTTTAAAACCTCTGCGAGCCAGTTTTTCTGCAACTGCGTCTAGCTCATTACGCAGCAGATTGGGATCGAGCATGCTAATCCTGTACGTGTTGTTTTAGTGTGAATTAGATGAAGCACGCCGCCTGAATAGGCAGCATGTCAAAGAGTTATCAGAAGTAACCTTACCGCAACAGCAATATTAGCGGTAGCGTTTTGTCGGGCTATTTTGATCTTGTTCAGTCAACCATGCCAGCTTTTCACCAATCTTACCCTCCAGACCGCGAGGAGAAGGATAATAGTACTGGGTGTTGGCCATTTGTGGCGGGAAATAGTTCTCACCGGCGGCGTAGGCATTGGGTTCGTCATGCGCATAGCGGTACTCCGCGCCCAGCCCCATTTCCTTCATGAGCTTGGTTGGTGCATTGCGTAAATGCTCTGGAACGTCGTAATCAGACTGTTCACGGGCATCGCGCATCGCGGCTTTAAAAGCCGTGTAAACAGCATTACTTTTTGGCGCACAGGCCAGATAGACAATCGCCTGCGCAATCGCCCGTTCGCCCTCGGCCGGGCCGACGCGGGTGAAGCAGTCCCAAGCGGCAATCGCCACCTGCATACCGCGCGGGTCAGCATTGCCCACATCTTCAGAGGCAATGGCTAACAGGCGGCGCGCCACATAGAGCGGGTCGCCACCGGCGGTGATGATACGCGCGTACCAGTACAGCGCGGCGTCAGGGGATGAGCCACGCACCGACTTATGCAGCGCGGAGATTAAATCGTAATACCGGTCACCTTTATTGTCGAAGCGCGCACTGCGCTCACCGGAGATCTCCTTCAACAATTCGGGCGTCAGGGTTCTCACGCCTTTTTTGTCGATTTCGGCCATGTCGGCCATCATCTCAATGCTGTTTAACGCGCGACGCGCATCGCCATTGACCAGCTCGGCCAGCATGCGGCGAGTCTCGGCGGGAACCACAATTTTCTGATCCGCATAGCCGCGCTCTTTGTTGGTCAGCGCCTGCTCGATGACTTTTTCAATATCTTCGGCAGTCAGCGATTTGAGCAAATAGACGCGGGCACGGGATAACAGTGCCGAATTCAGCTCAAAAGAGGGGTTTTCGGTGGTCGCGCCAATGAAGGTGATGGTGCCATCTTCAATGTGCGGCAAGAAGGCGTCTTGCTGGCTTTTGTTGAAACGGTGTACCTCGTCCACAAAGAGAATGGTGCGACGGCCTGCGTCGCGATTTTGCCGCGCGCGCTCAATGGCTTCGCGGATCTCTTTAATGCCCGAGGTGACCGCCGAGATACGCTCGACGTCGGCGTTGGCGTAGCGCCCTATCAGCTCCGCCAGCGTCGTTTTCCCAGTCCCCGGCGGCCCCCACAAAATCATCGAATGCAGCTGCCCCGCTTCTATCGCGCGCGGTAGCGGCTTGCCTGCGGCTAGTAGATGCTGCTGGCCGATGTATTCTGCAAGTGAAACTGGCCGCATTCTTGCGGCCAGTGGCTGGAACTCATTGTGGGAAAAATCGAGTGACAGATTACTCAAAGGGACCTCACTGACGCTGGTCGTCCACCGTCACGCCTTTCGGCGGTGTAAATTTGAATTTGGCATCGTCAACTGACGCGTTCTGCTCGCCTTTCAGGGTGTACGCGCTTTTCTGACCATCTTGCTCAACGGCGGTAAAGCTTTTGATGGTGCCGGTTGGCGTTACGGTGATCGCAAACTGCTTCAGATTACCGGCTGCGGTTTTTGGCGTTAATTCGAAATCATCGCCTTTCTGCTTAACGTTGTACTTAGCCCAGTCGCTGCTGTCGTTACGGGTGATCAGCATAAACGGCGTGTTGCCCGTGGCGTTTTTCAGCCAGGTTGCCGTGACTTGCTCGACGAACGGGTTGTAGAACCACAGGGTTTTACCATCAGAAACCAGAATGCTTTCGTCCGGCGACGTCATGTGCCAGTTAAACAGGTTTGGACGTTTCACCCACAGTTCGCCTTCACCTTGCTGCACGGCCGCGCCGTCATCGCTGGTTACGGTCTGCGTGAAACTGGCATGGAAAGTATTCAGCTTGCCCAAGCGACTTTTCAGATCACTGCTGGCATCGGCTAAAACCGAGGCGGAAGTAAATGCTGTCAATAAACAACCAACAACTAACAATTTTTTCATTCTTATCTCTACCTCAGAAACCTTTTTCGATTCAGACGTTGCCATGCGCTGGCGCATAGGCCCATGTTGCGAACTCTAGCTGAGGCGCTACCACAAAGGTAGCTCATTCGTCTGAAAAACAGGGGGTTTACGCTTCTTTGCACAAAGGCCGCAACCGCGACCTTTGTGCATTCGGCGATATTATTCGTGAGAAGGTGGTGCTAAGACTTCACGGTTACCGTTGTGGCCCGGCGTGCTGACGATGCCCTGCGCTTCCATCTGCTCAACGATTCGCGCTGCGCGGTTGTAGCCGATGCGGAACTGGCGTTGAACGCCGGAAATTGATGCGCGACGCTTGTCGACCACGAATGCCACGGCCTGATCAAACAGCGCATCCAGCTCTTCATCGTTGTCCATACCACCGCCGCCGCCTTCGCCATCTTCACCACCCGCAAGGATGCTGTCGATGTACTTAGGACGACCGCGCGCTTTCCAATCCTGAACCACGGCGTGGACTTCTTGGTCACGGACGAACGCGCCGTGAACACGAACCGGAATCGACGAGTTCGGTGCCATATACAACATGTCACCCATGCCCAGCAGGGACTCGGCGCCACCTTGGTCCAGAATGGTACGGGAGTCGATTTTACTCGACACGGTAAAGGCGATACGGGTCGGAATGTTAGCCTTAATCAAGCCGGTGATGACGTCAACCGACGGACGCTGGGTTGCCAGAACCAAGTGAATACCGGCCGCACGGGCTTTCTGGGCCAGACGCGCAATCAGCTCTTCGACTTTCTTACCTACTGTCATCATCAGGTCAGCGAACTCATCGACCAACACGACAATAAATGGCTCTTTTTCTAGATAAGGCGGCTCAGCGGCCATGCCATCACCCGGTTTCCAGAATGGATCCGGGATCGGACGGCCCATGGCTTCGGCTTGCTCAACTCGCTCGTTATAACCCGCCAGATTACGCACACCCAATGCCGACATCAGTTTATAGCGGCGTTCCATCTCACCGACACACCAACGCAACGCATTGGCGGCGTCTTTCATGTCAGTGACCACCTCGGTTAACAGGTGTGGAATGCCCTCATAGACCGAAAGTTCGAGCATTTTCGGGTCAATCATGATGAAGCGAACTTCTTCCGGCGTAGCTTTGTAGAGCATGCTGAGGATCATGGCGTTAACGCCGACCGACTTACCAGAACCGGTGGTACCGGCTACCAGCAAGTGAGGCATCTTAGCCAAGTCAGCGATGACGGGCTCACCCGAGATATCCTTGCCCAGCACGATGGTCAGGGGGGAAGGACTCTCTTTGAATTTGGCACAGTCCAGCACTTCGCGCAGGTAAACGGTCTGGCGCTTCTTGTTTGGCAGCTCCAATCCGACATAAGGTTTTCCAGGGATAACCTCAACCACGCGCACCGCAACCGCCGAAAGTGAACGCGCCAAGTCACGCGACAGATTCGAGATACGTGCCGCTTTCACGCCCGGAGCTAAATTAAGCTCAAAACGTGTAATAACTGGCCCCGGTAGCTTACCAACAACGTCAGCCTTGATTCGATAATCGTTCAGACGTGCTTCAATCAGGTTACCCATCTGTTCCAGTGCAAACTCATCCACCGGCTCAGATTCGGCTGGCGGCGAGGTCAACAAATCGAGTAATGGCATCGGAGTAGTAGGTTTAGCTAACGGCTGCTCGTGACGCATCAGGAATGGGTGGATCAGGCTATCCATATTCGGCTGGGCAGGTTGCGATTGCTCAGGTGCCTCATATTGTTCGATAGGCTGGTGCTGCGGCGCTGACTGACGATAGCTTTGGCCGAAACTCGGCACTTCTGGCTCATCTTCTTCTTTGTGCGGCGACAGCGTAAACAGAGGTTCTGTTGGCGTGTCATCCACCAAATCCGCCATTGGCGAGAAGGTGAACGCATCATGCGTGCTGATGTTCATCGCGGCAGCCGCGAGAGCATCCGCTGCCGCAGAAGAGACTGGGTTCTGCTGTGGCGCGCTGTGCTGAGAGTAAGCAGGCTGGGTGTCTTGCTGCTCTTCCTGCTGATAACGGTTCTGCTCACGGGCGGCGAAAGCCTGACGAAGCTCGGCTTCTTGCAAGGCCGCCTCTTCATCTTCTTCTGTCGCGACGTGCTCATCGCCATAACGCTGACTCTGCTGCTGGGCAAACTGCTGGCGCAGTGCCGCCTCTTGCAGCGCGGCTTCATCATCGCCCTGCTCGCCGTCAACATCATTTACTGGTGCAACGGGCTGCTGCTGGGCAGCAAGCTGCTCTTGTTGTTCGGCCATGCGCTGCGAAGGTAACTTGATGCCATAAGAAGCCAATTCACGACGCGTTGGAATACGCACCGGATTTGGCCTCGGTAGCTCAGGACCCACGCCTTTTTTGACTTGCGAATTGCCGTCGCTGACCGCGCTGAAGGCGGGCATAAAGGTATTAGTAGCAGAGCTGGCAGATTGCCCAGCCTGTGCCAAGCCTGTTGCCAACGCCGCGGTCGCAGCCAGACTGTTCACTTCACTGCTGTCGCGCTGGGCGGTACTGAAATCAAACGGCGAGCGTTCCGGCTCAGCAGGCGCGCTGGCCTGCCAATTGCCTAAGCGTGGCTCATCGTCATCATAAGATGGCGATTTGGTTGGCTGCTGGGGAGCAGGTGTTTCTTGCGGAATTTCAAAGCTATACAGCGGCGGTGCGGGAGCAATAGTTGGCTCCGGCGCTACCGGCGCAGCAGGCATCTCAACTTCAGGTGCTGGTGCCCTCACCTCACTCGCAGCAGGCTGAGTCGCCTCTGGCGCTGGAGCAGGTGTTTGAACTGGCGCAGCTTCTGGCTGAGTTTTGGCCTCGGCATTCTCATGCAGCGACGGCGCGGAGAACAGCACGTCATCTTCATCATCCACGGCGGCATTGGCCGGTGCGACTTTGGCACTGGCGGTCGCAGCCGCGGCGGCTTTAGCTGCTGCAGAAGGCACATAATCAGAGTCGAGTAACGGATCGTCATGGCTATCCTGAGCAACATTTTCATGGTGATCATCTTCATAGTCATAATCATCGTCACGACGCGAACGGTTGGTCATGAAGGTGGTAACACCCAGCACCACGCCGCCAATTTTCTCTGCAATCGTCAGCCATGACCAGCCGGTAAACAGTGTCAGACCCGCCGCCCAAATACAGAGCAGAACCATGGTCGCGCCGACATTATTAAACCACGGGGTCATCGCCGTGGTCAGCAAACTGCCGATCACGCCGCCTGAGGCAAAGTAATAAAGGTCATCAATATTGAAGGCTGCCAGTCCACAAGACGTGAGAATTAACGCCAGCGTACCAATAAGTCGCAGCGACAAAGAGAAATAGTCGATGTAATCCTGATTATCACGCTGACGAAACGCCGCCCAACACAGGCAAAGCATGATAGGGGGAATAGCGTAAGCCAATACGCCAAAAATGAAGAACAAGGTGTCGGCCATCCACGCACCTACACCACCACCCCAGTTATGAATAGGTCCATGCCATGCGGTCTGCGACCAGCTTGGATCTGAGGGGTTAAAACTCACCAGCGCCGCCATAAGGTAAACGGCGAAAACGGCTACCACTACCAGAACAGCTTCCAACACGCGGCGGCTACTGCTCAGTTTTTTCAGGGTAACGTCTTTATCTTCTGTATATTCCTGGCTCAAGAAAGGCTCTCCAGGTTCCTGTGGGCTGAAAAAGCAACAGCGCCGAGAACGGGCCTCGGCGCCGGGGCTGTATAGATACACAGGAGTGTAGCTAAATTTATAAGGTTTTGCACCTGAACCTTTACCGGGTCTTAATAACCAGACGGTTGGTTTGTTTTACTTCTTCCATCACCACGTAGGTGCGGGTGTCGTTAACGCCCGGCAGTCGAAGTAATGTCTCACCTAACAACTTACGGTAGGCTGACATGTCAGGTACGCGGGTTTTCAACAGGTAGTCGAAATCCCCAGAAACCAAATGACACTCCTGAATATCTTCAAGTTTTTGTACTGCTGCATTGAATTGCTCAAACACGTCCGGTGCACCACGGTTGAGTGTTATCTCAACAAACACCAGCAGCGATGCATCCAGATAGTGTGGATTGAGCAACGCGGTATATCCGTTAATGAAGCCTTGACGTTCTAAACGACGAACGCGCTCCAGACACGGTGTTGGAGATAATCCCACTCGTTTGGAAAGCTCGACGTTTGAGATCCGGCCATCCTTTTGCAGTTCGTTGAGGATGTTACGGTCAATACGGTCGAGATCTTTTCCCGGACGCTTTTTGTTGTCTACCATTATTATTGTCTCTCTGCTGTCCTTCCCTGCACCTGCCATACCCTAGCCAACTTCAATGTGTCAGGGTTTGTCCCAAGCGAAGACCCGATAGTTTTAGGTTTTAGTAAGCCGTTTGATTGCGTGAGTCCCCTGTCGAAAGAAAACGCATTCATTGACGCCATACCGAGAAGAAATATCGCTGTGAAATGAATAGCTTGCGCAAAGCTCGCTGTTTTCACTAAATCCTGCACAAGAAAAAACCAGCGAAACAACACCTTGAACATGTCAGGTAGCAGCTGATCGTAGAATTTCAAGTCACAGGCAGGCGATTAATTTCTTCGTCCCTAGATGTTTTCGCAAATGCACAGCGGATTGTCAAAGTAAAAGAAGCAAAATCAGAAGAACGTGCCAGATTGAAATCTCACAGCCCCGTTTTTACCTATCTTTCAACGACCAATAATAACAAAACAATTAACCTGCTTTTTCGTGCTAAAGCCTACATAAAGTCGGGATTTGCCGCGAAAAGGCCAGCGTTTGATTGAAAAATAACAAGCTCACAACATATTCATTGCCGATTATTTATCCAATCTTCAATCAGTTACCCCAAATGAGAGCTAACCGGGGTGTAGTTGTACGTGGGTTTGAAATTAAAAACTATCAGACAAATCGTTAACAACATCTGAGTTTGCTTTTTTTACTGCGCGGTTTTCCCTACAATCGGTTCATTGCTAGTCGCCATCACGGAGATGAATTGCTCATGAGTACGGTTAAACACAGTAAGCTATTGATTTTAGGTTCAGGTCCAGCAGGTTACACGGCTGCGGTTTATGCAGCGCGCGCTAACTTGAATCCGGTATTGATCACCGGTGTGGAAAAAGGCGGTCAATTGACCACCACCACTGAAGTGGAAAACTGGCCGGGTGACCCAGAGGGCCTGACAGGTCCGGGTCTGATGGAGCGCATGCACGAGCATGCCGCGAAATTTAATACCGAGATCATCTTCGACCACATCAACAAAGTTGACTTGCAGAACCGCCCGTTCCGCCTGTTCGGTGACAGCGAAGAGTACACCTGTGACGCGTTAATCATCGCCACCGGTGCTTCTGCGCGCTATATCGGCCTGCCTTCTGAAGAAGCGTTCAAAGGTAGAGGCGTTTCTGCCTGTGCGACCTGCGACGGTTTCTTCTATCGCAACCAGAAAGTTGCCGTAGTCGGTGGCGGTAACACCGCGGTTGAAGAAGCGCTTTATCTGGCAAACATCGCCGAAGAAGTGCATTTGATTCACCGTCGCGACAGCTTCCGCGCTGAAAAAATTCTTATCGACCGTCTGAATGAGAAAGCCACCAAGGGCAACGTGGTGCTGCACACCAACAAGACTTTGGACGAAGTTCTGGGCGACCAGATGGGCGTCACCGGGGCCAACCTGCGTGATGCGCGCACCGACGAGCTGAGCAAGCTGAACGTCGCGGGCGTGTTCATCGCTATCGGCCACAGCCCTAACACCGCCATTTTCGACGGTCAGTTAGAGCTGGAAAACGGCTACATCAAAGTGCAGTCCGGCATTCAAGGCAATGCCACTCAGACCAGCATCCCCGGCGTGTTTGCCGCGGGCGACGTGATGGACCACATCTATCGTCAGGCAATTACCTCTGCGGGCACCGGCTGTATGGCCGCGCTGGACGCAGAACGCTATCTGGACGGATTGGCGAAACCAGCCGTCTAATTGCTGAATGCCAGACAAGCGTTAACTCCTCATGAGGCGGCCAATCGGTCGCCTCATTGTTTTGTTTTCTATGCAAATAACCGTTTTTATAGAAATAGATTTTTCAGCGTAAGTCCGAACATGTAACATGAGCGAGCTTTCGACTCAGCTCGGAATGCACGGGTAATGGCACCGCCGTGGCGGCGCTTTTTTGGATCATGCGACCTGCGAGCGGGCTTCTTCAGCGTCATCCTGACTCTCCGTTCAATCGCATGTCACTCTATACGGAAATACCCCTGTGATTTCTGTATTGCTGCGCAGACTGATTGCCTGATGAATAAAACACGACAACAAGAACTCACCCGCTGGTTAAAGCAACAAAGCTCACGCGCCAAAGGCTGGATACGCCTTTCAATGATGCTGGGCTTACTCTCCGGTTTACTTATTCTTGCCCAAGCCTGGTTAATGGCAGGCCTGCTCCACAGCTTAATTATTCAAAACACCCCGCGCGACCAGCTGGTGCAAAGCTTCCTGCTGTTGGCGCTGACCTTCATTCTTCGCGCCGTGGTCACTTGGCTGCGTGAGCAAGTGGGCTTTATTTGCGGCAAAATTATTCGCCGGGAAATGCGCAAATTGGTGCTCGACAGGTTGGAGAAGCTTGGCCCGGCGTGGATCCAAGGCAAACCAGCGGGAAGCTGGGCCACCATTATCCTCGAGCAAATCGAAGAGATGCAGGATTACTACTCCCGCTACCTGCCGCAGATTGCGCTGGCGGGCATTATCCCTCTGCTGATTCTAGTGAGTATTTTCCCGATCAACTGGGCCGCGGGCATGATCCTGCTGGTCACCGCACCGTTAATTCCTATCTTTATGGCCTTGGTCGGCATGGGCGCGGCGGATGCTAATCGCCGCAACTTCACCGCCCTCGCCCGTCTGAGCGGCAATTTCTTAGACAGCCTGCGCGGCTTGGATACTTTGCGCCTGTTCCACCGCGCAAAGGCCGAGACGGCGCAGATCCAACGCTCCACCGAGAGCTTCCGCGCTCGCACCATGGACGTGCTGCGTCTGGCTTTCTTATCTTCCGCCGTGCTGGAGTTCTTCGCTTCCATCTCCATTGCCGTGGTCGCGGTCTATTTCGGCTTCTCCTATCTTGGAGAATTGAATTTCGGCAGCTACGGCACGCCCGTCACGCTATTTGCCGGTTTCTTGGTGCTAATATTGGCTCCCGAGTTTTTCCAGCCGCTGCGCGATTTAGGCACCTTCTACCATGCGAAAGCGCAGGCGGTGGGTGCGGCAGAGAGCCTGCTGACCTTCCTGAGTGCCGAAGCTGAAAGTCAGGGCGAAGGCACCCAGCCTTGGCCGACAGAGGCCGAGAGCGCCATTTCACTGGAAGCCGTCGACCTGATTATCCGCTCGCCGGATGGCAAAACGCTGGCAGGCCCGCTCAACTTCACCCTGCCTGCGGGCAAGCGCGTGGCGCTGGTTGGCCTGAGCGGCGCGGGGAAAAGCTCCCTGCTCAACGCCCTGCTCGGCTTCCTGCCTTATCAAGGCTCGCTGAAAGCCAATGGCATCGAATTGCAACAGATAGCCCGCGCAGACTGGCGCCAGCAGCTCAGTTGGGTGGGGCAAAACCCACACCTGCCGGAGCAGAGCCTGCGAGCCAATATCCTGCTGGGCTGGCCGGATGCCAGCGAAGCGCAGCTGCAATCTGCCATCGAGCGCGCCTATGTCAGCGAGTTTCTCCCGCTGCTGCCTGAAGGTTTAGACACCGAGCTTGGCGACAGCGCGGCGCGGCTCTCGGTCGGACAGGCTCAGCGCGTTGCCGTGGCTCGCGCCCTGCTCTCCCCTTGCCACCTGCTGCTGTTAGATGAACCCACCGCCAGCCTCGACGCTCACAGTGAAAAACGGGTGATGCAGGCGCTGAACGCGGCTTCCCAATCGCAAACCACGCTGCTGGTGACCCATCAGCTTGAAGACACCCAGCAATACGACGAAGTGTGGGTGATGGATAAAGGCTTGCTGATCGAGCAAGGCGGTTATCAACAATTGGCGAGCGGGAATGGCGCATTTTCCCGATTGTTAGCTCAGCGCAGTCAGGAGCTATAAACATGAAAATTCTACTGCCTTATCTGGCTCTTTATCGCCGCCATTGGCTGCGTCTGTCGCTGGGCATTGTGCTGGCGATCATCACCCTGCTGGCGAGTATTGGCCTCCTGACCCTCTCCGGCTGGTTCCTTGCGGCGTCTGCGCTGGCGGGCCTTGCCGGGCTTTATACCTTTAACTACATGCTGCCCGCTGCCGGTGTGCGCGGCGCAGCAATCTTTCGCACGGCGGGGCGCTATGCGGAACGTCTGGTGAGCCACGACGCCACTTTCCGCGTCTTAGCCCATCTGCGGGTGTTCACCTTCACCAAACTCATGCCGCTCTCTCCGGGAGGCATTGCGCGCTTCCGTCAGGCCGATTTGCTCAACCGGCTGGTGGCCGACGTCGACACGCTCGACCACCTCTATCTGCGGGTTATCTCGCCGCTGGTCAGCGCCTTGGTGATCATCGTGGTGGTCACCTTTGGCCTGAGCTTCCTCGACCTGCATCTGGCCCTGACGCTCGGCGGCATCATGCTGCTGCTGATGCTGTTGTTACCTCTGGTGTTTTACCGCGCGGGCCAGCCGATTGGCCGTGAATTAACCGAGCTGCGCGGCACCTATCGCACCCAGCTCAATTCATGGTTGCAGGGTCAGTCAGAATTGGCGGTATTTGGCGCACAGGCGCGTTTTCGCCAGAGCATGAATGAGACGGAAAGCCGCTGGGTGAGCCGCCAACAGCAGCAAGCCAAGCTTTCAGGCCTGTCGCAGGCGATGATCATTGCCAGTGCGGGATTAACTGTCACGCTGATGCTGTGGCTGGCTGCCGGTGGCATTGGCGATATCACCCAGCCCGGCGCGCTGATTGCCCTGTTTGTCTTCACCCCGCTGGCCGCCTTTGAGGCACTCGGCCCGGTCGCGGCGGCCTTCCAGCATCTGGGGCAAGTCATTGCCTCGGCCCAGCGTGTAACGCAGATAATTCAGCAGCAGCCTGCCGTCAGCTTCCCGGCGCATGGCCCACAGGCTGAACAGCAGGTAGCGCTGGAGATTGAAAACCTGAGCTTTACTTATCCGGGGCAGCCGCTGCCAGTGCTGAAAGGCATTAATCTGCGGGTTAATGCGGGTGAACACGTGGCGCTGCTCGGCCAAACCGGCTGCGGCAAGTCGACGCTGTTACAGCTGATCACCCGCGCGTGGGACAGCAACCAAGGCAGCCTGAACATTAACGGCACGGCGATTGCGGATTACGATGAAGCCACGCTGCGCCAGATGATGACCGTGGTCAGCCAGCGGGTGCATATCTTCAACACCACGCTGCGTGAAAACCTGCGCATGGTGGCTCCGGCAAGTAGCGACGAGCAGTTGGTTAAGGCACTGGAAGCGGTTGATCTTCAAGCCTTGCTGGTCGGCGATGGCTTAAACAGCTGGCTGGGAGAAGGCGGCAGACAGCTCTCCGGCGGCGAACAGCGTCGCCTTGGCTTGGCGCGCGCTATCTTGCATAACGCGCCGCTGTGGCTGCTGGATGAGCCGACAGAGGGTCTGGACGCAGAAACCGAACGTCATATTCTGGCGCTGCTGCGCCAACATTGTGAAAAAAAGACGCTAATCTTAATTACCCATCGCCTCTACGGCTTGGAAAATATGGATAAGATCTGCGTGATGGAAGAGGGTCAAATCGTTGAGGAAGGCTCTCACCACGCGCTGATCGGCATGGCAGGTCGCTATGCACGTTTTCGTGCGCGCGGCTGACCGACTTTTTTGACCAATGAATAAGGACCCTATGCGGTTAGTCAAGCTTGAAGCGAACTCCGTCGCCTTCCCTAACCCGGAGACGGCGCTGCATGAACCCAATGGCCTGCTAGCGCTGGGCGGGGATTTAACCTCCCCTCGCCTGCTTTCGGCTTATCACAGCGGCATCTTCCCTTGGTTCGAGCCGGGGGAAGTGATTCTCTGGTGGTCCCCTGACCCACGGGCCGTGCTTTACCCGGAAGAGCGCCATATTAGCCGCAGCCTGCGCCGTTTTATGCGTCGGGAACCCTATCGCTTCACGCTTAACAAAGCGTTCGTTGAGGTGATTCACGCGTGCTCTCAGCAGCGTGATGAAGGCACCTGGATTGGCCCGCTGGTCAAGCGCGGTTATCAGGAGCTGCACGAAGCGGGTCACGCGCACTCGATTGAAGTGTGGGACGGCGAGGAGCTGGTAGGCGGTATGTACGGCGTGAATGTCGGCGGATTATTCTGTGGAGAATCAATGTTCAGCCGCCGAGATAACGCATCAAAGTGCGCCGTGATGATTTTTTGCCAACATTTCACCCGCTATGGTGGAGAACTGATTGACTGTCAGGTGCTCAACCCTCACACTGCGTCGCTGGGTGCGAGAGAGATCCCACGCCGCCAATTTTTGCAGTCGCTTTCCCGGCTTTCACAGCAACAATTACCGCCGGAATGCTGGCTGCCCCAAGACTTATCCCCACGTTATGAAGACCTGCCGACAGTCCCGATGGATAGGGAATAGATGCGATCGTCAACCATACTTCTTTACATAATGTGGGTTTTTCGGCATTATCACGCCGGTTAAAAACTATGGTAGTTAGACCTAGAGGATTCGATGGCCAAAGAAGACAATATTGAAATGCAGGGCACCGTACTTGATACGCTGCCAAACACTATGTTCCGCGTTGAGTTGGAAAACGGGCACGTAGTCACCGCACACATCTCCGGTAAAATGCGTAAGAACTACATCCGCATCCTGACGGGTGACAAAGTCACTGTAGAATTGACTCCTTACGACCTGAGCAAAGGCCGCATTGTCTTCCGTAGCCGCTAACAGGCGGCTCACTCATCGCTGATTTCCAGCGATATCCGAGGATACCCTCTTCGCCCTTCCTGCTTTTGCAAGGGCGTTTTGTGGTGTCCGCAATTCGGCACTTCCCGCTATTTCCCTCTCTTATCAGCTTCAGGTTATTGCCTTCACTCAACTGAAATTTGACGGAAAACAGGCATAAAAAAAGGCGATGTTTCCATCGCCTTTTTACTTTTCAGCTACCGGTGATTAGTGCACCGCGCCTTCCGCTTTCTTGTTCTGCGCACTCATGAAATGGTACGTCAGTTTATCGGCACTCTTATCGAGGCCCACGGAGACTGAACCGCCATCAACCAGCGAACCAAACAGCAGCTCATTAGCCAACGGTTTCTTCAGGTTTTCCTGTACGGCACGGGTCATTGGACGTGCGCCCATAGCGCGGTCGTAACCTTTGACTGTCAACCAGTCGCGCGCTTCGTCGCTGACTTCCAGAGACACGCCTTTCGCATCCAGCTGCGCCTGAAGTTCAACGATGAATTTGTCGACAACCTGCTGAATAACTTCAGTAGACAGGTGGTTGAACCAAATCACGTTGTCCAGACGGTTACGGAACTCTGGCGTGAACACTTTCTTGATCTCTTCCATCGCATCCGGGCTGTTATCCTGATGCACCAGACCAATAGATCTGCGCTCAGTTTCACGCACGCCGGCGTTGGTGGTCATGACCAGAATGACGTTACGGAAGTCCGCTTTACGGCCGTTGTTGTCGGTCAGCGTACCGTTGTCCATCACCTGCAACAGCAGATTGAAGACGTCCGGGTGGGCTTTCTCGATTTCATCCAGCAGCACAACCGCGTGCGGGTGCTTCAGTACCGCGTCAGTCAGCAAACCGCCTTGGTCGAAGCCGACATAGCCCGGAGGCGCACCAATCAAACGGCTAACGGTGTGACGCTCCATGTATTCGGACATATCGAAACGCAGCAGCTCAATGTCTAACGCTTTCGCCAGCTGTACGGTCACTTCGGTTTTACCCACACCGGTCGGACCGGCGAACAGGAAGGAACCGACAGGCTTGTGATCTTGGCCCAGACCGGCGCGGCTCATTTTGATCGCCTCGGTCAGTGCTTCAATCGCCGGATCTTGCCCGAATACCAGCATTTTCAGGCGATCGCCCAGATTTTTCAGCACGTCACGGTCGGTGGCCGATACTGTTTTCTCTGGAATACGCGCAATGCGCGCAACCACGCTTTCGATGTCGCTGACGTTAACCGTTTTCTTACGCTTGCTGACCGGCATTAATCGGCTGCGCGCGCCCGCTTCGTCAATCACGTCAATCGCCTTGTCCGGCAGATGACGGTCATTAATGTATTTCACTGACAGCTCAACGGCGGCGCGCACGGCTTTCGCGGTGTAACGCACATCGTGGTGAGCTTCATATTTGGTTTTCAGGCCATTAATGATCTGCACGGTCTCTTCGACGGTTGGCTCAGTAATATCAATCTTCTGGAAGCGACGCGCCAAAGCACGGTCTTTTTCGAAGATGTTGCTGAACTCCTGATAAGTCGTTGAGCCGATAACCCGAATTTTGCCGCTAGAGAGCAGTGGCTTGATCAGGTTTGCTGCATCAACTTGGCCGCCAGACGCCGCGCCTGCCCCGATGATGGTATGGATTTCATCAATAAACAGGATGCTGTTTTTGTCTTGCTCAAGCTGCTTGAGCAGTGATTTAAAACGTTTTTCGAAGTCACCGCGGTATTTAGTGCCCGCCAGCAGTGAACCGATGTCGAGTGAGTACAGGGTGCAATCGGCCATCACTTCAGGCACGTCGCCCTGCTCGATTCTCCAGGCTAGGCCCTCGGCGATAGCGGTTTTACCCACGCCTGACTCACCCACCAACAGTGGGTTATTTTTTCGACGACGGCAGAGAACCTGAATCGCACGCTCAAGCTCTTTGTCACGGCCAATCAGCGGGTCGATACCACCCACGCGCGCCAACTGGTTAAGGTTTGTGGTGAAGTTCTCCATACGATCTTCCCCCGCCGACTGCTCTTCGTTAACTGGGTTCTCTGCGTTGTTGTTTGGCGCCTGACCTGGCTCATCTTTACGGGTACCGTGAGAGATGAAGTTCACCACGTCGAGACGGCTAACGTCATGTTTACGCAGCAGATATGCGGCCTGGGATTCCTGTTCGCTGAATATCGCGACCAGAACGTTTGCGCCAGACACTTCACTACGACCGGAAGATTGCACGTGGAATACCGCACGTTGCAGAACGCGCTGGAAACTCAGCGTAGGCTGGGTGTCGCGCTCTTCTTCACTGGCAGGTAAGGTGGGCGTGGTTTGTTCGATGAACGCTTCCAGTTCCTGGCGTAACGCCACCAGGTCAACGGTACAAGCTTCAAGCGCTTCACGGGCTGCCGGGTTGCCAAGCAACGCCAACAGCAGGTGCTCCACGGTCATAAACTCATGCCGGTGCTCACGGGCTCTTGCGAAAGCCATGTTGAGACTGAGTTCAAGTTCTTGATTGAGCATAGGCACCTCCCAAATAGATTGCCTTAATCAGGCTTTTTCCAGCGTACACAGCAACGGATGCTCGTTCTCCTTGGCGTACTTATTCACATGTGCGACTTTGGTTTCGGCTACTTCAGCGGTATAGACTCCACAAATAGCTTTGCCTTTATAGTGCACCTGGAGCATCAGTTGCGTTGCACGTTCAATATCATAAGAAAAGAACTTTTGCAGAACGTCAATCACAAATTCCATCGGAGTGTAATCGTCGTTGTTTAATATAACTTTATACATAGATGGCGGTTTTACCTCATCCTTTAGCTTATCCGCCGCCAAGTGTTCGAAATTTAGCCAGTCTTGATTGTTACCCATTGCCTGTCCATCACCTTCTGAAGGTCTGTTATGACGTCAGCATTGTCTGGCACCCTTGTGCCTCAGCTTTCGTCATGACGTTTAACATTCATTTTACCATCTCTTAATGCATCATGCCCCCGCACATCTTCCTCTCTTTGCTATCGGTAAAATCGTTGAAATAATGACCACATTATTTCAGGATCGTTACCTGCTTCAAAGTTTGGCTATCTGCTCAGGCATGACAAATGCCCTTCCCTTGACGTCCAGATCAATTCCACTAGAGTGTAATTTCGTGTGCAAAATACCGGCGATTAGTGCCTGTATTCAGCGACGTACGGGCATTCGTGCTCACTAATTAGCTCAATCTCTTCAACTCACCAAATAGTCTTGAGAGGGAAGTAGAAGCATGGAGACGGGTACTGTTAAATGGTTCAATAATGCTAAGGGCTTTGGTTTCATCTGTCCGCAAAACGGCGGTGAAGACATCTTTGCTCATTATTCCACTATCCAGATGGAGGGTTATCGCACCCTCAAAGCCGGGCAGCTAGTCAGCTTCGATGTCCATGAAGGGCCAAAAGGAAATCATGCAAGCCTCATCATCCCGGTGGAAAGTGAAGCGGTCGCCTGACCCTACTCAACGCCTTTTTGCCACACCATCATGTTGCGTACTCTTTGCCAAATGCCAGTCTCATCTTGACTGGCATTTTTATTTATGGGGGAGAAACGATTGGCCTTCAAGCCCCGAAAAATAAAAAAGCACATTATTGTCAGTTTTGCCGCGCGCCCTAGATGCATCGCTAGCTAATTATTTACATTTGGTAACTTCAACTAAACGGAACCCAAACAATTGTAAATCTCCCGCTGTGATCAAAATCACCGTTGATATTTGGTTTATTCACCAACTGCTCAAATAACGACATTCAGCCCTTGAGGGCTTGTAAAGAGCAGGTACACAACGATGAGTGCAATCAGCTACCCAATCGAAGATAAAAAAATATACTCTGGTATGCAGATGTTATCCGCATTGGTTTCCCGTCGCATGGTGCCTGGCCCTGCCTGGAACCGGACCAGCTATCGCTTGAAGTTTTTGCTGCGCACCCTGATGGCGCCGAAATCCACGCTCTCTTTGCTGGATTATCTGGCCAGCCACCCACTGCGTGATGAGATGCTGCGCGCTGCGCCCTCCCTGCCTTGCAAACTGCACCGTGTTTACCAGTCGGTGAAGGTAAATCGCGAGATTGCGCTGAAAAATATCATCGCCCACTACGATCACTTCGCGGCACAGGTGCCGCCAGCGCTGGCGCATGCCCATTTTTCTGACCAGCCGCTGCACATCGCCACGCTGGAAGGTAAAGAGGGTCAACGCTACTTTATCCAGTTCAACGCCGCCGGGCGTTTAGATAAAGAAGGCGAAGCCACGCTGATGTTCACGCTGGAAAACGGTGAGCCACTGGCCACCGTCACCTTCGGGTTGATTAACTACCACGGCCAGCCGACACTGTTTATTGGTGCTATCCAAGGACCGCGCGCCCACGTTGAGCACTCGCAGATTCAGGCAGCCACCAAAGCCTGCCACGGCTTGTTTCCGAAAAAGCTGGTGATGGAAGCTGTTTTGCTGCTGGCCGAGCTGACCCATATGACGCAAATCGTCGCCGTCGCCAATAAAACCCACATCTATGAGAATGCGCGCTACAAGAAGCGCAAAGGCATGATGTTTGCTGACTACGACAGTTTCTGGGAGACCCTGCAAGGCGAACTAAAGGACGATGGTTATTACCATTTACCACGGCAGATCCCACACCGCTCTCTGGAAGAAATAGCCAGCAAGCGCCGCTCAGAGTATCGCCGCCGCTACCAGTTACTGGATTCGCTGGAAGCGCAGATCCGCCAAACCTTCTCGCAGGGTTTTGCAGCCAGCCGTAAGAACGACGCCGCTTAGTCCGCCCTGCCCCGCGCCAGCCATGCGACGCGGGAGAACATCTGCCGCAGCAGTGGCGGAATAGACCCCACGCCGCGTTGAGAAGCAGCCAGCGCCACGTCGATAGCCAAATCGGGCTTCGACGTGCGGTGAATCGCTTTGTCGATAATACGCCGTGGCGACATGGGGAGCGTGTCAGGAAGTGCCGCGTTGCGACGGTAGACATCCTCAAAGCCGCCGCGATAGAGAAAATGCTCAATATCTTGCGAAGGCAGCGCGGTCAGCCGGTAGCGCAGCGTGTCGTCGTATTTCTCAACATTGCTGATCACCGTCGCAGCATACTTCTTCCCGGCCTCGTCGCCATCCACCAGCACGTGCCACTCAATTCCCATCTGGCGAGCAAAACGCAGCAAGGGCTTAAGGCCGCACTGGGCGAACTCAATCACCTTGATACCTTCTGACTCGAAGTGGTAACCACACTGGCGCGCCAGCTGGTTGAGCAACCACACTTCCGTTTCCCCTTCGACCAGCAGCCAGCAGCGGGCAAACAGCGACGACGGGCGGTTAAAGCGAATATGAAACGCGATGCGGCGGCTGTCTTCGGAACTTAGCCCTTCCGGGCCAATGCTGTAAGCCGCGACCCGGCCTGACTCACGCACCAATCGGCATATCTGCTCTACCGGCACCAGCGACAGCAGCTCGCCAGAGTTAGTGGTGGTGATGCGCTGCAAGGGAAGCTGGTCGAGCAGCCCCCACGCCACCGACAGCATAATCGGGTGCAGACGGGTTTCGGGGTCTTCTATTAATAGCAACGGGCGAGCATCAGGGTGCAGTACCACCGAACCCTTGGCCTGCAATAGCGTGGAAAACATTCCCAGCAGCATGACGCGCATACTGCGGCTGTTCGGTTCGGCAATCATGCGGTTGATATTGTCGAGCGAGCGCCATGCGCGGCGGCTCTCGGCCCGACCATGGCGCTTTTGCTGCCACGGCGAGCTGCTGCTGGTGCCCTGCTCGGCAAAATAGTGTTCTAACAGCTGCTGCATCGCCGCCAGCCCGCTGCGCAACTCACTGTTGGTCAGGTTCTGCGGGTTGTGGATCAGCCCGCGCGTCAGGTCGTCGAGCTGCTTGGCCATCTCTTCATTGTTCTTGGCGAGGCGCGGGGCCAGCGTCTCACTGCGCAGGCGGCGAATAAAGCGCGCATCGCGCAGCCGCAGCACCGGATTTAAGGTAATTAAGGCCTGCGCCAGCGGATCAATAGTTTGCAGCTTCAGAGGCTGGCCGTTGGCTGAGAGGAAGCTGCGCAGAGTCAGCACGCTGCCGTCATCGTCCAGCTCCCCTTCAAGGCGATAATAGATGCGTGTGAGCTTGTCCGCGCACTTCACCCATAAAGGAGAAAGCGGGTTGAATCGCGGCGAGGTGTGGTGCCCGGCCTGGTTCTCGCAGAAAGTGAAGACCACGTGCAGGTATTTCGATTTGGCCTGCTGTTCACCGGCGGGGAAGTAGAAATCTTCTTCTTTAAAGCAGTAGAGCTTGGGTTCGGGGGAGAGCAGCAGCGTCAGGGCATCCAGCAAACTGGATTTACCCCAAGCGTTTTCCCCCACCAGCACGGTATTGGTGGTGACCGAGGAGACGCCCTCCTCGCCCAGCGGGCCGCTGATGGAAGCACCGCGCTGCGTGGGTTGGGTCAAGGTTAGCGATAACCGATTTAGACCGCGAAATCCTGCAATATCGATATGTTCCAGATACATCGGACGCTCCCTTCTGCTTCATCTGTTTTCAGCATGGCGTGAAAAATGCTGTTTGGTCAAGATATTGCCTCGCCATTTGCTGCTTAAAGCGACTTTACACTGTCACGGCTTTTGGTTAGCGTGTTGACCGCCCATTTAGGACTCGCAACCACACGGAAAGCTTCATGTACTCAGGTTTACTGATCATTCTTCTGCCGCTGATCATCGGCTACCTCATTCCATTAAAAAAATCGGCATTGCTCTATGCCATCAACCGCCTGCTGAGTTGGATGGTCTACGTGATCCTGTTCATCATGGGCGTCAGCTTGGCTTTTCTCGACAATTTGAGCACCAACCTGCTGCTGATTTTCAAATACGCCGCGGTCTGTTTCCTGTGCATTTTCATTTTCAATTTTGTCGCACTTTGGCTGTTGGAGAAGCGTAAACCTTGGAAATCAAATCATCAGCAAGAGTCCCTGCCGTCTCGCCTGAATATGGCGATTGATTCGCTCAAGCTGTGCGGCGTAGTGATCGCCGGTTTCCTGCTCGGCCTGACCCAGTGGCATTGGCTGACTTACGCCTCTGAAGCCAGCGAAGTGGCGCTGATTTTCCTGCTGGCGCTGGTGGGTATGCAGCTGCGCAACAGCAGCATGACGCTGCGCCAAATCATCCTTAACCGCCGTGGCATGCTGGTGGCGTCGGTGGTTGCGGTTAGCTCACTGGTCGGTGGTGCTCTTGCCGCGCTGCTGCTCGGCCTGCCGCTCAATACCGGATTGGCGATGGCCTCGGGCTACGGCTGGTACTCGCTGTCGGGCATCGTGTTAACCGACTCTTTCGGCCCGGTGGTCGGCAGCGCGGCGTTCTTCAATGATTTGGCTCGCGAACTGTGCGCCATTATGCTCATCCCAACCTTGGTGCGCTCTAGCCGCTCCTCGGCGCTGGGCCTGTGCGGCGCGACCTCGATGGACTTCACCCTGCCGGTACTGCAACGCAGCGGCGGGCTGGACATGGTGCCACCGGCGGTGGTTCACGGCTTCTTGCTGAGTCTTATCGCGCCAATCCTCATGGCTTTCTTCTCCGCCTGACCTGTTCCATTAGACTTGATGAAAACCGCGCTGGCCCCCACCAGCGCGGCGATCTGCCTTAAGAATTTGCGCTAAATCAACCCTTCGGCAGTTATTCCATAAAGCACTTCATTTCTTATCTGTTGCGTCTTAGGCTTAGTCTAAAACATGCATTATAAATGCAACTTATAAAAGGAACGGATGATGTTTTGTGTGCAATGTGAACAAACAGTAAGAACCCCGACCACCAGCGGCTGCGCCTATGCGCAGGGGATGTGTGGCAAAACGGCTGAAACCTCTGACCTGCAAGACCTGCTGGTAGCAGTGTTGCAGGGCTTATCCTCGTGGGCGCTGATCGCCCGAGGCTATGACATCATTGATGCCGAAATTGACGCCTTTGCGCCCCGCGCCTTCTTCTCAACCTTAACCAATGTTAACTTCGATTCGGCGCGCATCGTGGCCTATGCGCGCGAAGCCATTGGTTATCGCGAATCCCTTGCCAGCCAGTGCCGCCTGATGGACCGGGCCATCAGCAATCAGCACCCTTTGGCGAATCTGATCTTAACCAGCGACGCTATCGACCAGCTACAAATTCAGGCCCAGCAATTTGCCTTGAACAGCGATAAAGCCGAGGTCGGCGACGACATCCACGGCCTGCGCCTACTCTGCCTGTATGGCCTGAAAGGGGCCGCCGCCTATATGGAACACGCCCACGTGCTGGGCCAGTCCGACACCAATATCTATGCCGATTACCACCGGATCATGGCGTGGCTCGGCACCCAGCCTGCCGACATGACTACCCTGCTGGAAAATGCCATGGGCATCGGCAAGATGAATTTCCGCGTGATGGAAATCCTCGATAAAGGCGAAACTGACGCCTACGGGCATCCGCAGCCAACGGTGGTTAACGTCAAACCCCGCGCCGGGAAAGCCATTCTGATCTCCGGCCACGACCTGAAAGATTTGCAGATGCTGCTCGAACAGACCGCGGGTACGGGCATTAACATCTATACCCACGGGGAAATGCTGCCCGCCCACGGCTACCCGCAGTTGAAGAAATACCCGCATCTGGCGGGCAACTACGGCAGCGGCTGGCAGAACCAGCAGAGTGAATTCGCTAAATTCCCGGGGCCAGTGGTGATGACTTCCAACTGCATTATTGACCCGAATGTCGGCAACTACGGCGACCGGATCTGGACTCGCAGCATTGTCGGCTGGCCGGGCGTGAAGCATCTGGAAGGGGAAGATTTCGCGCCAGTGATTGCCCAAGCCTTGGCCGAGCCGGGCTTCAAATACAGTGAAATCGAGCAGGAGATCACCGTCGGATTTGGCCGTGAAACCTTGCTCGGCGCGGCCGACACGGTGATTGACTTGGTCGCCAGCAAACAGCTGCGCCGCATTTTCCTGATTGGCGGCTGTGACGGCAGCCGTGGCGAACGCAGTTACTTCACCGACTTAGCCCGCGCCGTGCCAGACGACTGCCTGATCATGACGCTAGCCTGTGGCAAATATCGCTTCAACAAGCTGGACTTCGGCACCCTCGGCCCGCTGCCGCGCCTGCTCGACGTCGGCCAGTGCAACGACGCCTATTCGGCCATCATGCTGGCGGTCCATCTGGCGGACAAGCTGGGCTGCGGCGTCAACGATCTGCCGCTCAGTCTGGTGCTGTCATGGTTTGAGCAGAAGGCTATCGTCATCTTGCTTACCCTGCTGTCGCTTGGGGTGAAGAATATCGCCACTGGTCCGACGGCGCCGGCTTTCCTGACAGAAAACCTGTTGAACGTGCTGAATGAGAAATTCAGCCTGCGCGCCATCACCTCGGTTGAGGACGATCTGCGCCAGATGTTGCCACAATAATTTCAGTTGGCCGGTGCGCGCCACCGGCCCTGATCAAGGAACTCGCCATGACTTTCCCACTATTTGCCGACCAACCTACGCTGCTGTGCCCGAATCGCATGCAGGTGCATGATATCAAGCAGGAAACCGCCGATGTCTGGACTTTATCTCTGTTCAGCCACGTCACCTATGACTACCGGCCCGGCCAGTTTGCGCTGGTGAATATTGGTCGTAGCGGCAAGGTGCAGCGTGCTTATACCCTCTCCTCCACGCCCGGCGTTAGTCCCTTTATCACCCTGACGGTGCGCCAAATTGCCGACGGCCAAGGCTCAAACTGGCTGACGCAAGAAGTGAAAGCCGGAGACTATCTGTGGCTGTCTGATGCCCAAGGCAGCTTTGTCTGTGACGGCGACCAGCCCCTGTTGCTGCTGGCGGCGGGCTGCGGCGTGACGCCAATTATGTCGATTTGCCGAGAGGTTCTTCAGCACACGCCTGCCAGACCCGTGACGGTGTTTTACAGCGTGCGCAGCCCGCAGGATGTGATTTTCGCCGACCAATGGCGGCAGTTGGCCGCACGCCACCCGCAGTTAAACTTAACTTTATTATCCGAGAACAATGCAACAGAGGGCTTTATCGCCGGGCGACTGAGCCAAGACTTGCTACAGACCGGCGTCGCAGACATGGCGGCGCGAAGAGTGATGATTTGCGGCCCGGCGCCTTATATGCAGCTAGCAGAACAGTGGGTGAAAGCCTTGGGCGCGGCGGGCGATAGCGTCGTCACCGAGCAGTTCCACCAGCCGGTTGCCGAGCCGCAAAGCGACCAACAGCTGACCATGACGCGCCTGACGCCCCTTTCCCACTTCAAGGTGCCGGTGGGTTCAAGCCTGCTGGCGGCGATGGAGCAGCATCAGCTGCCGGTCAACGCGGCCTGCCGCGCCGGTGTCTGCGGCAGCTGTAAAACCCGCGTAATATCAGGCGACTACACCACCAGCAGCCAAATGACCCTGACCGACGCCGAGATAGCCGAAGGCTACGTGCTGGCCTGTAGCTGCCAGTTGCAGGGCGACGTCACCCTCGCCTAAACGCCTTACTCCACTCCTTCCCGGCCCAGCCTGTAGACATGCAGATTTACAGTAAGGCCGGGTAGATTTACAAAACTACAACCCCACTCCCTGACCTTTTCTGTAAGGTTGATAGCCATTACGGAAATCTATCGAAATCTTAAAAGCATTCTCGAAACAAATCACATTTGCATCATGAACTATGATTAGCGGAGCTTTTAACTTATCGATTCGATCGATTAACAGTCTATCTGGAGGGATCTATGAAACACACCGTGGCTTCGTTGCTGGCAAAAACACTTGAACAGGCTGGCGTTAAACGGATTTGGGGCGTCACCGGCGATTCCCTTAATGGACTCAGTGATAGCTTAAACCGCATGGGCACCATCGAATGGATGGGCACCCGACATGAAGAAGTTGCCGCCTTTGCCGCCGGAGCGGAAGCCCAGCTGACGGGCGAACTGGCGGTGTGCGCGGGCTCTTGCGGGCCGGGCAACCTGCACTTAATCAACGGCCTGTTTGACTGCCACCGCAACCACGTGCCGGTCGTGGCGATCGCTGCCCACATCCCTTCGAGCGAAATCGGCAGCGGCTATTTCCAAGAAACTCACCCGACCGAACTGTTCCGCGAGTGCAGTCACTATTGCGAGATGATCACTCATCCCGACCAGCTGCCGCAGGTGCTGGGCATCGCCATGCGCAAAGCCATTCTTAATCGCGGCGTGTCGGTGATTGTACTGCCGGGCGACGTGGCGCTAAAACCTGCGCCAGAAGCAGCAACCGCCAAATGGTATCCGCCGCAACTGCCGCTGGTACTGCCAAACCTGTCCGAAATGGAAAAGCTGGTGGAAGTGCTCAATGGCGCGAAAAACATCACTCTGATGTGCGGCAGCGGCTGTGCCGGGGCGCATGATGAAGTGGTGAAGCTGGCGGAAACCCTCAAAGCGCCGGTGGTCCACGCCCTGCGCGGCAAAGAACATATCGAGTGGGACAACCCTTATAGCGTCGGGATGACCGGCCTGATTGGCTTCTCCTCCGGCTACCACGCCATGATGAATGCCGACACGCTAATCCTGCTCGGCACCCAGTTCCCTTACCGCGCCTTCTACCCGACGGACGCCAATATCATTCAGATTGATATCAATCCGGGCAGCATCGGGGCGCACTGTCAGGTGGATATGGCGCTGGTGGGGGATATCAAAACCACCCTCACCGCGCTGTTGCCGAAATTGCAGGAGAAGAGCGACCGTAAGTTCCTCGATAAGGCGCTGAAACACTACCAAGAGGCGCGCAAAGATCTCGACGGCCTCGCCACCCTCAACGACAAAAAGGCCATTCACCCGCAGTATCTGGCACAGCAGATTAGTCGCTTTGCCGATGCCGACGCGGTGTTCACCTGTGATGTGGGCACGCCAACCGTCTGGGCCTGCCGCTACTTGCAGATGAACGGCCAGCGCCGCCTGATTGGCTCCTTCAACCACGGCTCGATGGCTAACGCCATGCCGCAAGCACTGGGCGCACAGGCCATTGACCGCAACCGTCAAGTGGTCGCCATGTGCGGCGACGGCGGCTTCACCATGCTGATGGGAGATTTCCTGACGCTGGCGCAGCAGAAACTGCCGGTGAAAATCATCATTTTCAACAATAGCGTGCTGGGCTTTGTGGCGATGGAGATGAAAGCTGGGGGCTATCTGACTGACGGCACCGAGCTGCAAAATCCGAACTTCGCCGCTATGGCAGAGGCCGCGGGCATCAAAGGTATTCGCGTGGAGAAAGCCTCCGACGTTGACGCCGCGCTGCAAGACGCCTTTGCCTATGAAGGCCCGGTGCTGGTTGACGTGGTGACCGCCACCGACGAGCTGGCGATGCCGCCGCAAATCAAACTTGAGCAGGCCAAGGGCTTCAGCCTGTATATGCTGCGCGCGGTGATCAACGGCCGTGGCGACGAAGTGGTAGAACTGGCGAAAACCAACTGGCTGCGATAACCCCGACAGGGATATAGTGCAGTGAGTAGTGCGCGGGTTGTCGCATGGCGGCCCGCGCAATTTCCGCCCCTTCTCCACTTTTCAAAAGGACTCCGACGTTGATCGATTTACGCAGTGATACAGTGACTCGCCCGAGCGAAGCAATGCGTCAGGCTATGGCTCATGCAGAAGTGGGCGACGATGTGTACGGGGATGACCCGACGGTAAATGCTTTACAAGAACTGGCTGCCAAACTGACCGGCAAAGAAGCGGCGCTGTTTATGCCGACCGGCACTCAGGCCAATCTGGTGGCTCTGCTGACCCACTGCCAGCGCGGCGAAGAGTACATTGTCGGCCAAAAAGCCCACAACTATATGTATGAAGCCGGTGGCGCGGCGGTGCTGGGCAGCATTCAGCCCCAGCCGCTGGACATGGACGCCGACGGCTCCATTCCTCTCGACAAAGTGGCTGCCGCCATCAAGCCCGACGACATTCACTTCGCGCGGACGCGTCTGTTAAGCCTCGAAAACACCCACAGCGGCAAAGTATTGCCACTGGATTACCTGCAAAAAGCCTTCGAATTTACCCGTGAAAAGGGTCTGGCGCTGCACATCGACGGCGCGCGCATAATGAATGCCAGCGTCGCGCTGAAAGTGCCGCTAATCGAGATAACCCAGTATTGCGACACCCTGACCATTTGCCTGTCGAAAGGTCTGGGAACCCCGGTCGGCTCGGTGCTGTGTGGCAGCCGTGAGTACATTACCCGCGCCAATCGCTGGCGCAAGATGACTGGCGGCGGCTGGCGTCAGGCGGGTATTCTGGCCGCGGCGGGGATTTATGCTTTAGAAAACAACGTTGAACGCCTGCAAGAAGACCACGACAACGCGGTTTGGCTTGAACAGCAGTTGCGGGCGATTGGCGTAGAAATCGCCGCGCCGGGCGCGCAAACCAACATTCTGTATATCAAGCAATCTGCCGAGTTGGCCGCCAAGCTTGGCCCGTGGATGCGCGAACGCGGCGTGATCCTCAGCGCCGGTCCGCTGACTCGTCTGATCACACATATCGACATTAGTCGGGCTGATCTGCAAAAAGTCGTGTCTCTGTGGCAAGACTTCCTGCAACATCACGCCAAGTAAGCTTTGCGATGAATAAACAAAGCGGCTTAAGCGCCGCTTTTTTATCATCGATTTTTTCCTCAATGAGCGAAATGGATGATGCCAGTGTCAATACCAACCACAAGGGTCGTGGTGCTTGGGGCCAGCGGTTACATCGGCCAGCATCTGACCTCACATCTCAGCCAGCAGGGCTATCAGGTCACTGCGGCAGCAAGGCGCGTCGAGTGGCTAGAGCAGCAGAAATGGCCCAATGTGCGCTGCTGCTTCGCGGATGTGTATAACAGCAAAAGTTTAAAAGAAGTGTTTGCAGGTGCCGACGTGCTGGTCTATCTGGTTCACTCCATGAGCGAAGACGACGACCTGCTGGAGAAAGAGCGACAGGCGGCGCAAAACACCCTGCTGGCGCTGAAAGAGTCCTCCATCAAACACATTGTCTACCTCGGCTCGATGCAGCCGAAGTCCAGCCACTCTGCCCATCTGCAAGCCCGTAAGCTTACCGGCGACCTGCTGCGACGCGGGGATATCCCAGTGACCGAGCTGCGCGCGGGGATTGTGATTGGCGCGGGCTCTGCCGCTTTCGAAGTGATGCGCGACATGGTCTATAACCTGCCAATTCTCACGCCTCCGCGCTGGGTGCGCTCGAAATCCTCCCCGCTGGCGCTGGAAAACTTGCTGAATTATCTCAGCGGGCTGATTGCCCTTCCCCCACAGGCGCACCGTCATTTCGACGCCGGTGGCCCGGAATATATGAGTTACCAGACGCTGTTTGAGCGTTTTATCGCCATCAGTGGCAAACGCCGCTGGCTGCTGCCATTACCTCTGCCGACGTCGCTGATTTCAGTCTACTTCCTAAGCCTTATCACCTCGGTGCCAACGCCGCTGGCCAAGGCGCTGATTCAGGGGCTAAAACACGATTTACCCGCCGATAGCGCGGCGCTGCGCCAGCTTATTCCGCAAAAACTGATCACAGTAAACGAGTCGATTCGCGCCACGCTGGCCCAAGAAGAGCAGCAGGTGCTCGACTCCTCCGACTGGCATTATGATGCTGACGCCCGCGCCCGCTGGCGGCCAGGTTACGGCTACTACCCGAAGCAGGCCGGATTTAAGCTGGAAACCACGGCGTCCAAAGCCGCGCTGTGGCAGGTGATTCAGCAACTGGGCGGCAAAGAGGGTTATTTCTACGCCAACAAGCTGTGGCGGCTGCGGGCCAGAATCGATGACTTGCTGGGTGGCCGCGTGAAGTATGGCCGACCGGATCGCCCGCAGCTGCGGCTCGGCGATAAGATTGACGGCTGGAAAGTGATTGGGCTGCAACCCCAGCGCGAGCTCTCCCTGCTGTTCGGCATGAAAGCGCCGGGGCTGGGGCGGCTGACCTTCACCATTACCGATCACGGCGACAGCCGCAGCATTGATGTTCGGGCATGGTGGCACCCGGCGGGCTTTAGCGGCTTGCTCTATTGGTTCAGCATGATGCCCGCGCATCAGTTTATTTTTCGTGGCATGGCCAAGCGCATTGCCAGCCTCGCCCGGCAAAAGGATCGCTGCGGCCTGTGACGCGGATTATTTCCCGCGCAGTCGCACCGGCTGGCGTCACGCTTTCCGCCTTTCCGATTGCAAGTAGCACAATTTCACGAAAGAATGGCACCCTTATTGCTCATGGGTATGGGATTGAACCTCAGCCCGGTAAAAAAGCGTTGGAATTGACCTATTTATGAAAGTACTCGTCACAGGCGCCAGCAGCGGCTTAGGCCGCAATGCCGTAGAGTTTCTGCGTAACAAAGGCATTAGCGTCAGAGCGACGGGGCGTAACGCTGCCATGGGCCCGCTATTGCAAAAAATGGGCGCGGAGTTCGTTCACGCGGACCTCACCAGCCTAGTGTCATCGCAGGCCAAAGTGCTGCTGGCGGATGTCGATACCCTGTGGCACTGCTCGGGGATGATCTCCCCGTGGGGCAGCGAGCAGGACTTCGAACTGGCCAACGTGCGCGCCACCCGCCGCCTTGGTGAGTGGGCTACGGCCTATGGCGTGGAGAATTTTGTCCATCTTTCCTCTCCTGCGATCTACTTCGACTTTCATCATCATCGCAATATAAAAGAAGATTTCCGCCCAAACCGTTTTGCCAACTCCTTTGCGCGCAGCAAGGCGGCGGCGGAACAGGTGATCACCACGCTGGCGCTGTCGAATCCACAGACTCACTTTACTATTTTGCGCCCGCAGGGGGTGTTCGGCCCGCACGACAATGTGCTGCTGCCGCGCCTGCTGCAAATGTTGAAGTACGGCGGCACGCTGATGTTGCCGCGCGGTGGCGAAGCGCTGGTGGATATGACCTACGTGGAAAACGCCGTTCACGCCATGTGGCTGGCGACGCAGACCCAAAATACTGAATCTGGTCGCGCCTTCAACATCACCAACCAGCAGCCTCGCCCGCTGCGCACCATGGTGGAGCATTTGATGGACGCGCTAGAGATGAAATACCGCATTCGCTCGGTGCCCTACCCGCTGCTGGACATGATGGCGCGCGGCATGGAGACGATCAGCAAAAACTCGCACAAAGAGCCGGTGTTGACGCACTACAGCGTCGCCAAGCTGAATTTCGACCTGACGCTCGACACCCAGCGCGCGCAGGATGAATTAGGCTATCGCCCGCCAATCTCCCTCGATCAGGGCATTATCCGCACCGCCAACTGGCTGCGCGACCATGGCCGTCTGCAAGGTTTGCAGGGCGTCGGCAGCAAGCGCGACTAACGCCCCTCAATCATTCTTCCCCTTAATTCCCCGCCGGATATTGCTCAAGCAGCGCGCTGATAATGGCGTCAGATTCGGCATCGGCTTCGCCGCGATAATCCGCCGGGCGGAAATGCATCTGGAAAGCGGCAATCACCCGCCGCTGCTGGGCTGGGTTCATTTCTGGGGTCACCGGATAGCCGTACTGCTGAAGCTTCGCCAGCAAGTCGGCTTTATCCACTGCCTGATGCGGATCGCGCCCCGCCAGATTATCTCTGACTCGCTGAGCGTCGGGCCACGCGCCTATGCCACGCTTGGCCAGTTCATGCCACGGGAACAGCGGTCCCGGATCGTCTTTGCGCAGCGGCGCGATGTCGCTATGGCCCACCACGTTGCGCGGCTCAATCTGGTAACGCTGGATAATTTGCTGGCTGAGGTCGGCGAGCAGGTCAATCTGCGCGGGCGGGAATGGGTAAAAATGCTTGCCGAGCAGATGACGGCTGTAACCCTTGTTTTCCAGCTCAATGCCAATAGAGGTGTCATTGAGATTGGTGCGCCCGCGCCAGCCGCTGGCCCCGGCGTGCCATGCGCGCAAGGACTCCGGCACCAGCTGCCACGCCACCGGTTTGCCATTTTCCACCGGCGGTCGGGCAGGAATTAAATAATGTGCGCTGACGTGCTCATCAGTAAGCGTATTTAATGCGTTGTGGAAATCTTCGGCAGTGTAGTGGATCACCAGAAAACGCACGCGTTGGTCAGCACCCTGCGCCTGACGCTGGCTTTCTAACCGATAGGGTAAATTCTGTTCTGCCGACGGCGAGTTTTGGCAACCGGTCAGCAACATGATGGCGGCGATCATCGCCCCGCCGGTGCGCCATATCGCTTTCATAAGCAGCAATCGAAGGAAGCAGTGAGTAGATGTTGCATAAGTATTCCTTATTAGTTTTCGTCCATTTACCCGCCAGTCGTCGGCTAGCGTCTTGAGTATAGCCCATGAGCTAAGGTTGATTTCGCACCGCACAGTGCATCAATCCAAATCGGTTTTATACTGTATGCTAAAGAAAGTCATGGTGAAAACGTTCAATCTTTCAGTAAGGAATACGATGAAATATAAAACACTTGCCGCCGCGATCCCCCTGGTGCTGACCCTCAGCGCTTGTACTACGGTTGACCCGGCTTTTAAGGATATTGGCAGCCGCACCGCGCCTTGCGTTGACGGGGGCCCGGATACCGTCGCTCAGAAATTCTATGATTTACGCATTCAAAAAGGCGGTTCTGGCCTGCCGAACAGCAGCCAACTGGCGGAATATCGCCCTTACCTGAGCACCGGGCTGTATAACGCGCTGCTCAAGGCGCAGTCTGAACGTAAAGTGGATATCGCCGCCACGCCGAATGAAAAACCGGGCGCCAGCGACGGTGACGTGTTCTCCAGCCTGTTCGATGGCCCGACCTCGGCCTCGGTTGATGACGCCTCCACCATTCCGAATACCGACGCCCGCAACATCCCGCTGCGCGTCACCATGACCCACGCCAAAGACAACGGCGCGAAATCAACCTGGAAAGATGAAGTGTTGATGGTGCGCGAAGGCCAATGCTGGGCCGTCGACGACGTGCGTTACATGGCCGACCTCGACTTCGCCTCCAGCGGCACCCTGCGTCAGGTTCTGGAAAATCAATAATCGCGATGAGTAGCTCCCCTAAATCATTCGAGTTGGATCAAGGCGGCAACTGAGCGAATCCCCGGGAGCTTACATCAGTAAGTGACCGGGGTGAGTGAAGGCAGCCAACGCAGAAACGGCGTGAAGGATGAAGGGGAGACAATATGATGTGCTAAGCTTTGTAGCTAAAGCACCTCACTCATAAATTTTAAGCCGCGATCGTTGCATAACTATGCTACAGAAGTTAACATCCGCGGCATCAATGGCTATTCACTATTTGCGCATGAGTATTCAACTAAATAACATCAACTGCTTCTACGGCGCACATCAGGCGTTGTTCGACATTCAGCTCGACTGCCCTGCCGGAGAAACCCTCGTGTTGCTCGGGCCAAGCGGTGCCGGGAAAAGTTCTCTTCTGCGCGTGTTAAACCTGCTGGAAATGCCGCGTTCAGGCACGTTGCAGATAGCCGGGAACACCTTCGATTTCACCAAAAAACCAGACGAAAAAGCGGTGCGTGAACTGCGCCAAAACGTCGGAATGGTTTTCCAACAATACAATTTATGGCCGCACCGCACGGTACTCGACAACCTGCTTGAAGCGCCGATGCGCGTATTGGGTTTAAGCAAAGATGTCGCCATGAAACGGGCTGAAAAGCTGCTGACCCGCCTGCGCTTAACTGATTATGCGTCACGTTTCCCGCTGCATCTTTCCGGCGGGCAACAGCAGCGCGTTGCCATTGCCCGCGCCCTGATGATGGAGCCGCAGGTTCTGCTGTTTGACGAACCTACCGCCGCGCTTGACCCAGAAATCACCGCGCAAATCGTCAGCATTATTCGCGAACTGGCCGGTACCGGCATTACTCAGGTTATCGTGACCCACGAAGTGGAAGTCGCGCGTAAGACCGCCAGCCGCGTGGTTTACATGGAAAACGGTCGCGTCGTTGAACAAGGCGATGCCACTTGCTTTACCCAGCCGCAAACCAAAGAGTTTGCCAGCTATCTGTCTCATTGATGTTTACTACGGAGTTTGCGATGAAAAAATTATTAATTGCTGCTGTTTTGGCGAGCGTCAGTCTGTCTGCCAGCGCAGCGGACACCATTCGTTTCGCGATGGAAGCCTCTTATCCTCCGTTCGAATTTGTGGACTCCGGCAACAAGATTCAGGGCTTTGACGTTGACTTGGCGAATGCCGTCTGTAAAGAGATTCAGACTGACTGTACCTTCACCAATCAGGCCTTCGACAGCCTGATCCCAAGCCTGAAGTTCCGCCGTTTTGACGCGGTTATCTCCGGCATGGACATCACGCCAGAGCGTGAAAAGCAGGTCGCTTTCACCACGCCTTACTATGAAAACTCCGCGCTGTTCATCGCTGAGAAAGGCAAGTTCGCTGATCTCGCCGCGCTGAAAGGCAAACGCGTTGGCATGCAAAACGGCAGTACCCACCAGAAATACCTGATGGAAAAACACCCTGAGATCACCGCCGTGCCTTACGACAGCTATCAGAACGCCGTGCTGGATCTGAAAAATGGCCGTCTTGACGCCGTATTCGGCGACACCGCCGTGGTCAACGAGTGGCTGAAACAGAACCCGAACCTCTCTTCCGTCGGCGAAAAAATCACTGACAAAGACTACTTCGGCATTGGTCTGGGCATCGCGGTTCGCCAGAACAACACTGACCTGTTGAAGAAACTGAATGACGGACTGGCAAAAGTGAAGGCTGACGGCACTTACCAGACTCTGTATTCAAAATGGTTCCAACAGTAAGTTTTGCCATCAATGACTGAACTTCTACCTCTAGCAAGCGCCGCCGGGATGACCGTCGGCCTTGCCGTTTGTGCGCTGGTCCTCGGCCTGTTTTTGGCGATGATTTTTGCGGTGTGGGAATCTGCGCCGTGGAAACCTGTCAGCTGGCTGGGTACGGCGTGGGTGACTATTCTGCGCGGCCTGCCGGAAATTCTGGTGGTGCTGTTTATCTATTTCGGCTCATCGCAGCTGTTAGTGGTGCTGGCCGACGGCTTCAATATCAATTTGGGCCTGTTCCAAATTCCAGTGAAGTTGCCGATTGATAACTTCGAAGTCAGCCCCTTCGTCTGCGGCGTCATCGCCCTCTCCCTGCTCTATTCGGCCTATGCTTCGCAGACTCTGCGCGGCGCGCTGAAGGCCGTGCCGCAAGGCCAGTGGGAGTCAGGCCAAGTACTGGGTATGAAGAAAGCGGCGATTTTCTTCCGCTTAATCATGCCGCAAATGTGGCGTCACGCCCTGCCGGGCTTGAGCAACCAGTGGCTGGTGCTGTTGAAAGATACCGCGCTGGTGTCGCTGATCAGTGTTAATGACCTGATGCTGCAAACCAAGAGCATCGCGACCCGGACTCAGGAACCTTTCACTTGGTACATGATTGCCGCCGCGATTTATCTGCTCGTGACCCTGTTCAGCCAGTTTGTTATCAAACGCATCGAACTCCGTACCACCCGCTTTGAACGGAGTGCTTCCTGATGTGGGATTACTTACCTGAAGTTGTCAAAGGGCTGCACACCAGCCTGACGCTGACCATTGCGGCGCTGATCGTCGCCCTGCTGCTGGCGCTGATTTTCACCGTGGTGCTGACACTCAAGGTGCCGGTGCTCAGCCAAATAGTGAAAGGTTACATCACGCTGTTCACCGGCACGCCGCTGCTGGTGCAGATCTTCCTTATCTATTACGGGCCGGGCCAGTTCCCTTCGATTCGCGAAATCCCGTGGTTGTGGGACTTGCTGTCTCAGCCTTGGCTGTGCGCCATGGTAGCGCTGGCGCTGAACAGCGCGGCTTATACCACTCAGCTGTTCGCCGGTGCGGTGCGCGCTATCCCGTCGGGTCAGTGGCAATCTTGCGAAGCGCTGGGCATGTCGAAGAAACAATCGCTGCGCATTCTGCTGCCGTTTGCCTTTAAACGCGCCCTTTCGTCTTATTCGAACGAAGTGGTGTTGGTGTTTAAAAGTACCTCGCTGGCGTACACCATTACCCTGATGGACGTGATGGGCCACAGCCAATTAATGTATGGCCGAACCTATGATGTGATGGTGTTTGGCGCGGCGGGTCTGGTTTATCTGTGTGTGAACGGCTTGCTGACGCTGATGATGCGTCTGATTGAGCGCCGCGCGTTGGCCTTTGAGCGCCGCAACTAAGCCTTAAGTAAGCAGCAATCCAAGCGTGATTGCTGCACATTGCTGCCAGATTGAAAAAGCGACCTTCGGGTCGTTTTTTTTATGCCGAATGCAATGCAATTCCACGCGGGCATCACCGAAACTTGCGAGATATCTCGCATTACTGCAACAACATCACCTCATTTCATAAAAATAGTGATTCGCGTCACACAATAATCCCACAAAGACTCATAGAATGATTTCCCGTAAATCCTGAAGGATCACACTCATGCATTCTCGTTTCCTCGACGCATTCGCCACACTGCCCGCCACTCTTCAGACCGCACTCGAACCGTTGCTCAGCCGTGACGACTTCCCGGCCATGTTGACAGCCGAACAGGTCGCGAACGTTAAAGCGCAAACGGGGCTGGATGATGATGTATTGGCGTTTTCACTGCTGCCGCTGGCCGCCGCCTGCTCCCTGACGCCTATCTCCCATTTCCACGTGGGTGCCGTAGCGCGGGGTGTTTCAGGCAATGTGTACTTTGGTGCCAATATGGAGTTCAGCGGAGCTTCAATGCAGCAAACCGTACACGCAGAGCAGTCTGCGGTGACTCACGCGTGGCTGCGCGGAGAAGCCAAACTGGCGTCAATTACCGTCAACTACACGCCGTGTGGCCACTGCCGCCAGTTTATGAATGAGCTGAACAGCGGCACTGAGTTGAATATTCATCTACCGGACCGCGATGTGGCGACATTGGGCGACTACCTGCCGTACTCCTTCGGCCCGAAAGACTTGGATATCTCCACACTGCTGATGGACAAGGTCAATCACGGTTACCAGATTGCCGAGCAAGACGCCCTCAGCCAGGAGGCTTTGGATGCTTGTAACCAGAGCCACGCGCCTTATAGCCAGTCACACAGCGGCGTCGCGCTGGAAACGGAAAGTGGCAAGATTTTCGCCGGGCGCTACGCGGAGAACGCCGCGTTCAACCCGAGCCTGCCACCGCTGCAAGGGGCGCTGATTTTGCTCAATCTGTCGGGTGAAGACTGCCTGAAAATCCGCCGCGCGGTCATTGTCGAACGCCACCAGCCGCTGGTCAGCCAGCACGATGCCACCCGCGCTACCCTCGCCGCTTTGGGCTGCCAACAATTAAGCGCAATTACGCTGTAAATTGTTATTTGTTCCCCCGACGACGGCTGTTAAATCCAATATCTGTCGTCGGAAATCACTTTTTTTAGTTACCTAATTCCCTTTCCCCGTCTGGCATTTGAAATAGTTATTTTCCGTTGTTACCCTTCTGTGCAGAAATAGGACACAAATCACATTTCCTCTGCCTTTCGTCATAGGCTGATAACAAATACTGTACATATTTACTTTATCTTTTAGGATCAGCTCCCTGAGATAGTAAATAATAAGAAAACAGCAACCCGCTCCGATAGCCGAAGAGTAAAATCAATGGAACTTGAATACGAGAGTAAACGCCCGCTGTATATTCCGCATGCTGGCCCAATCCTGCTTGAATTCCCGCTGCTGAATAAAGGTAGTGCCTTCACAGAAGAAGAACGCAACAACTTTAACTTGCATGGACTGCTGCCGGAAGCCGTTGAAACCATAGAAGAACAAGCCGAACGTGCTTACCGCCAGTTTCAAGACTTCAAAAGCGATATCGATAAACACATTTATCTGCGCAACATTCAGGACACCAACGAAACCCTGTTTTACCGCCTGATTGACTCCCATCTCAGTGAAATGATGCCGGTGATTTACACCCCAACCGTTGGCGAAGCCTGCGAGCATTTCTCTGATATCTACCGTCGCGCCCGCGGCCTGTTTATCTCCTACCCGAACCGCGCTCACATCGACGATATGTTGCAGAACGCCACCAAACAGCACGTAAAAGTGGTGGTGGTGACTGACGGCGAACGTATCCTCGGCCTTGGCGATCAGGGCATCGGCGGCATGGGCATTCCAATTGGTAAACTGTCGCTGTACACCGCCTGTGGCGGCATCAGCCCGGCCTACACCCTGCCAGTGGTTCTCGACGTGGGCACTAACAACCCGCAGCTGCTGAATGACCCGCTGTACATGGGCTGGCGCCATCCGCGTATCACCGGCGATGAATACTACGAATTCGTTAACATGTTCATTGAAGCCGTAAAAGTGCGCTGGCCGAACGTGCTGTTGCAGTTTGAAGACTTCGCGCAGAAAAACGCCATGCCGCTGCTGACGCGTTACCGCGACGAGCTTTGCTGCTTCAATGATGACATTCAAGGCACCGCGTCAGTAACGCTGGGCAGCCTGATTGCCGCCAGTAAAGCCGCAGGTTGCCGCCTGCGCGACCAAACTGTCACCTTCTTGGGTGCAGGTTCTGCCGGTTGTGGTATCGCCGAGCAGATCATCGCCGGTATGAAAGCAGAAGGTCTGAGCGACGAAGAAGCCCGCGCGCGCATCTTCATGGTTGACCGTTTCGGCCTGCTGACCGACAAACTGCCAAACCTGTTAGATTTCCAGAGCAAGCTGACGCAAAAAAGCGCCGATCTCTCCGATTGGGGCTTGGATAACGACAGCATCTCCCTACTGGACGTGGTTCGCCATGCGAAACCGACCGTGCTGATTGGCGTTTCCGGCCAGCCGGGCTTGTTCACCGAGGAGCTGATCCGCGAGATGCATAAGCACTGCGAACGCCCAATCGTGATGCCACTGAGCAACCCGACTTCTCGCGTGGAAGCCCAGCCGGTGGATATCATCACCTGGACCGACGGCAACGCGCTGGTCGCGACCGGCAGCCCGTTCTCTCCGGTGACTTACAAAGAGAAAGTCTACCCAATCGCCCAGTGCAACAACTCTTACATCTTCCCGGGCATCGGCTTGGGCGTCGTGGCATCGGGTGCAACCCGCGTGACTGACGAGATGCTGATGGCCGCGAGCCGCGCGCTGGCCGAGTGTTCACCGCTGGCGACGGATGGCGTGGGCTCCCTGCTGCCAGACGTCAATGACATTCAGGGCGTGTCTAAGTGCATCGCCATGGAAGTGGGCAAAGCCGCGCAGTTGCAAGGCGTGGCGATGGTGACCTCTGAAGATGCGCTGTCAAAAGCCATCGAACACAACTTCTGGGCACCGCAGTACCGCGATTACAAACGCACGTCGTTCTAATTTTCGCGCTCTAACGCCATAAAACATCGGGCCATGCAGCTTCTGCACTGGCCCTTTTTTTATGGTTTTTTGTGGCAAAATTGGAATACAGCTTCCACCGCGCGAAGTAATTACAGCAATGTTGCTGAAATATTCCGCGAAGCCCCGAGATACGGAGCCGTGCTTATTGCATGGTGTCGATTGGTCAAGTAGCCTTGAATTCCTGATTTCCAGCAGCGACTCAGGGAAGCGATAGAGCATAGCGTTAGCCGCTAAGGCCGCTGCAACCTGAAGGATGACGAGTTTATGATTAAGCGACTAATAGTAGGCTTCATCAGCATCATAGTCTTGATGTTGGTTGTCGCTATTGGGCTTGACCGGTGGATCAGCTGGAAAACCAAAGATTATGTCTATGACGAAGTGCAGGAGTTGCCGCACCGTCAGGTCGGCGTGGTGCTCGGCACGGCCAAGTATTACCGCACCGGCGTCCCCAATCAGTATTATCTCTACCGCATTCAGGGGGCTATCAACGCCTATAACAGCGGCAAGGTCAAATACCTGCTGTTGAGCGGCGACAATGCCCAGCAGAGCTACAACGAACCGATGACCATGCGCCGTGACCTGATGGCAGCAGGCATTCCGGCCAGCGATATCGTGCTCGACTATGCCGGTTTCCGCACTCTGGACTCTATCGTGCGCACCCGCAAGGTGTTCGACACCAATGATTTCCTGATAATCACCCAGCGTTTCCACTGCGAGCGCGCCCTGTATATCGCGCTGCACATGGGGATTCAGGCCCAGTGCTTCGCCGTGCCGTCGCCGAAAGACATCATGACCGTGCGCGTGCGTGAAATCTTCGCCCGCCTTGGCGCGCTGACTGACCTCTATATCCTGAAACGCGAGCCGCGCTTCCTTGGCCCGCTGATCCCAATTCCAGCCGTCCATCACATCCCGGATGACGCACAGGGCTACCCTGCCGTCACGCCGGAGCAGCTGCTGGTCCTGCAACAGAAATTGGCCGAAGAGAAGAAAGCGGCGGAAGAGAAAGCCGCCCAGCAGAAAGCCGCCGCAGAGAAAGCCGCGGCTGACAAAGCGGCAGCCGATGAAGCTGCCAGACTCAAAGCCGAGCAAGAAGCCAACGACGCCGAAGAGCAGAGTGTGGATGACGCTGCACCGCCGCCACCGCCTGCGCGCCCGATGGTTCCGGGCCGCAATCCGTTCTCGCAGTCACGGGAATCTCACTGACCCTAAAATAACAAGGGCGCCGAAGCGCCCTTGTTGTTACTGCTGATTTTTCTAGTTGTTGGTTCTTCCTGCTTCCCAGTCTTATTTCTTCTTGGCGTACTTCAGTGAATCCAGCGCCACCGCGAAGATAATAATCGAACCTTTGATAATGTACTGCCAGTAAGGGTTCACGCCGATATAGGTCAGGCCGTAGTTGATCACGGTGAAGATAAGCACGCCCGTTACCACGCCCGCCACTGAACCCACGCCACCGGCGAAGGATACCCCGCCCACTACGCAGGCCGCGATGGCGTCCAGCTCATACATAAAGCCGAGGTTATTGGTGGCACTGCCGATACGCCCTGCTTCCAACAAGCCGCCGAAGGCATAGAACACGCCGGACAGCGCATAAATCATGATCAGGTTTAATGGCACGTTGACGCCGGAAACCTTGGCTGCTTCTGGGTTACCGCCGATGGCAAAGATGTTTTTACCAAAGCGAGTTTTGTTCCACAGGATCCAAACGAAGCCAATGGCAATCAGCGCGTAGAAGGTAATGTAGGAGATCTTCAGGCCGCCCAGTTGGATAAAGCCCTGTGCGAAGCTGGAGAATCCTGGGTCAAAACCGGCCACTGGAGAGGAACCCACATAGTCGTAATAGAGTGAGTTAATCCCGTAAACGATGATCATGGTGCCCAAGGTGGTGATAAATGGCGTCACGTTGAGGTAGGCGATGATGATACCGTTCACCAAACCAATCAGCGCGCCAATCACACACACGGTCAGAATAACCACTGGAATAGGCACGACTTCAAGATGCGGGAACACCTTGTTAACGTTGTCCATTGCCTGCAACAGAGTTGCCGCAACTACCGCCGCCAAACCGACCTGACGACCGGCTGACAGGTCAGTACCCTGAGTCACAATCAGCCCCGCCACGCCGAGGGCGATAATTACGCGTACTGAAGACTGAGTTAAAATATTACTCAAGTTGACCAGACTGAGGAAGGTCGGGTCCTGAATAATGATAATTGCCAGTAACACCAGCAACACAACGTAAATCCCGCCCTCTTTTAAATAAGTGAGCATACTTTTCTTATTTAATGCTTTCATAATAAGAACCCTTAAAAATTAGAGGTGCAAGGATGCAAGGCGTAAAATTTCATTCTGCGAAGTATTTTTTGTTTCCACAATACCCGCAACCTGCCCATTGCTCATAACCAATATTCTGTCTGTAATTCCCAACAGCTCTGGCATTTCGGAGGAGATAATAATGATCCCCTTCTCTTTTTTCGCCAGCTCGGTAATTAACTGGTAAATTTCAAACTTGGCCCCGACGTCAATACCGCGCGTAGGTTCATCAAGCATTAATATTTCCGGCTGAGTTAACAACCAGCGCCCAATAATGACTTTCTGCTGATTGCCGCCAGACAGCGAACCAATGCTGGTGCGATGCCCCGGCGTTTTCACCCGCATGGAGTCGATAACCCACTGGGTATCGCTCTTCATCCGGTTGACATCCAACAGGCCAATCTTGTTTTTGTAATTACGAATATTTGAAATCAGTGAGTTAAAACCGATATCGAGATAAGCATAAATACCGGTAGAACGGCGCTCTTCAGTCACCAAGGCAAAGCCGTGATTAATGGCTTCGTTGGCGCTGTGATTATTAATTTTCTTACCATGCAGCTTGATGGTTCCAGCGACTTTTTCGCGGATACCAAACAGGGTTTCGACAATATCGGTACGCTTCGCCCCGACCAGACCGGCAATGCCCAGAATCTCCCCTTTGTGCAAATCAAAGGAGATATCGCGGATTGAAGGCTGGCGCAGCGAGGTCAGGTTACGGACTTCCAGAATGACCTCTCCCGGCACATTCTGACGGTCTGGGAAACGCTGACTCAGTGAACGCCCTACCATCATGGAGATGATTTTATCCATGTCGAGACCTTCCAGTGACTGGGTCATGATCCACTGGCCGTCGCGCAAAATGGTTATCTCATCGCACAGCTGGAAAATCTCTTCCATCTTGTGAGAGATGTAGACGATGCCGCAGCCACGGTCTTTCAGCTTGCGGATAATGGTGAACAGATGATTCACCTCTTTCTCAGTTAGAGACGAGGTTGGCTCATCCATAATCACGATTTTCGCGTTATAGGAGAAAGCTTTAGCAATCTCAATCATCTGCATCTGGGAAACGGAAAGCTTGGCGACTTTCTCACGCGGGTCGATATCAATATCTAGCTCATCGAAGATAGCCTGCGTGTCTTTGAGCATTTTCTCTTGGTCAACAAAGAAGCCTTTGGTTGGGTAGCGGCCCAGCCACATGTTGTCCATGACCGTGCGCTGCAACACCAGATTCAACTCTTGGTGAACCATCGACACGCCCTGCTCAAGCGCCTCTTTAGAACTTTTAAAATTAACTTCCTGACCTTGGAAAAGAATGGTGCCGGAATCTTTGCTGTAGATGCCAAAAAGACATTTCAATAAGGTGGATTTACCCGCCCCATTCTCGCCCATTAGCGCGTGAATAGAGTGCGGTCGAACTTTCAAATTCACATTATCTAATGCCTTAACGCCGGGAAATGATTTATTAACATTGCTCATTTCCAGCAGAAACTCGCGCGACTGCGGGGCAGCAGCGTCAGTCTGCGTGATGTCAGGCTTAGGAATATCGGCCATAATTATACCTGGCTAAATATTAAGAGAAACTGATTATATTAATACCTGACGTCATGAATACCGCCGGTCAGTAATAGACCGGCGGTATAAAGACATCACTTCCTGTTATGCAGGTATTAACGTGATATTACTTCACTGCTTATTAATGCCACTGCTTAGCTATATATTTAGCTATTTACTCGTCTGTCCGTAATCTTTGGATTATTTTGCAAAGTCAGCCAAGTTAGATTGGTCTACGGCTACGTAAGGAATACGTACCACTTTGTTTTCAACTTTCCATTTAGTGCCGTCGGCGGCAGGTTTGCCGTCAGCCAGATTCTTCGCCAGATCGAATGTCGCCTGAGCCTGATTCTTAGCATCGTTCAGCACGGTACCGGCCATTGCGCCAGATTTCACCAGAGCCAGAGCTTCTGGCAAGGCGTCAACGCCGAACACAGGAATGCTGGTTTTGTTATGAGCTTTCAGCGCTTCTACAGCACCCATTGCCATCGCATCGTTGTTGGCGATAACCACTTCGATTTTGTTAGCGTTCGGGCCAGATAACCACGCGTCCATCTTGTCTTTAGCCTGAGCGGTATCCCACATTGCGGTATCGAGCTGCAATTGTTGAGTTTTCAGACCTTCTTTATCATTCAGCGTGCTCACCACATATTTGGTGCGCGCTTCTGCATCCGGGTGGCCCGGCTCGCCTTTCAGCAGCACGTATTGGATCACGCCGTCTTTGTTCAGGTCCCAAGCTGGAGTGGCTTTCCAGTGTTTAGCAATCAACTCGCCCTGGATCACGCCAGACTCTTTAGAGTCAGTACCGACGTAATAGGCTTTGTCGTAGCTGTCCAAATCTTTGCGTGATGGCTCTTTGTTGTAGAACACCACCGGAATGCCAGCACCTTTGGCTTTAGCAATAATGACCGGGGCCGCGGCTGGGTCAACCAGGTTGATGGCCAGCGCTTTCACGCCTTTTGCAACCATAACGTCAACCTGATCGTTCTGTGTTGATTGACTGTTTTGCGAGTCATTCATCAGCAGTTGGATGTTTGGAGCTTGTTTCGCATCTTCCTGAATGGCTTTGCGAACTTCGGACATGAAGTTGTCATCATATTTATAAACGGTGACACCGATACGGGTATCAGCAGCATGAGCAGCAGCGCCAAACATCATGCTTGCAGCCAGAGTAGCCAGGGTGAAGACCTTCTTATTCATTTATATCTCCGGTTTTGTGTAGGGTGGTACAGAGTGTGGCACCGGCAATCCTGCGGGAGCAGTGCGTCCGCGCCTCAACAATGAAACGGTGCCTGCCTTCCTTGACGTATGACTTCCTGACTCGCTGTGAAAACCTGTCCTGTAGAAAGGACACAAAATGAATCATGTCGAAAACGAATGAATCATAATGGCGTCAATGTTAATAAACTGTGAAAGTTCTCACAGATTGAAAACGGTTACACGGCGCTAATTAGTCAATAAGTGACCGGTGCCACATTTTGCCAAGGTGCCACAGAATGGCGTCTGACCAAGGTCGGCATAAAACAGTGAGACACGCCGGTTTCAAGCTGGTTGACGGCCCCTTTCAGAGCCAGCTCAGTGGCTAATGTCGCCATGGAAACAATGGGATAGCGCACGGTGGTGAGCTTCGGACTGGTGTAGCGCGCAATGGGAATATCGTCGAAGCCGACCAGTGAGAAATCCTGCGGCACGCTGATGCCATTCTCCTTCAGCACCGCCAGCGCGCCTGCGGCCATTGAGTCGTTATAGGCGAACACCGCGCTCAGCTGGAGGTTGCGCCCCAACAGTTCAACCATCGCCGCTTCGCCACCTTGCAGGTCAGGTGAGCCCTGCGCGCGCCAGCTTTCTGGCGGCGGCTGACGTGTCTGCGTCATTGAGACTGACGTGCCCTGCGTCATTGCCGTCAAATAGCCCTGCTGGCGCTGCAAATCATCTTCAATCCCGTGGTTAGAACCGATGTATCCGATGCGCTGATGCCCCTGCGACAGCAGCAGTCGGGTCGCCATTTCAGCCCCGGTGACATTGTTGAGCGACACGCAGCGATGCTCATAGCCGGGGATCACCCGGTTAATCAGCACCATACCCGGCACCTGATTGAGGAAGTGAGAAAGCTCGTCGTCACCCAGCGCTTTTGCGTGTACAACCAAGGCGTTACAGCGCTGGCGGATCAGCACTTCTATCGCGTGGCGCTCTTTCTCCGCCTCGTGATAGCTGTTGCCAATCAGCACATATTTTTGGTGGCGCTGCGCCACGGTATCTACCGCTTTCACCAGCGCGCCAAAGAAAGGGTCGGAGACGTCCATCACCACCACGCCGATGGTGTCACTGCTCTGGGTTGCCAGCGCCTGCGCGTTAGCATTCGGCCTGTAACCCAACGCAGCCACGGCGTGTAACACCAACTCACGCGCCTCTTTACTGGCGATGGCGGGGTTGTTTAAAACGCGGGAAACGGTCGCCACTGACACACCGGCCAGCTTCGCCACATCACGAATGGTGACCATGGGTCGCTCCAGATGATGGCAATGAAGGCTGCGCCTGCGCTGGCAGGCTTATCGAGCTAACTGATTGAAAACAATAAGGAGGAAATGCAAAAGTTCGAGCCCAGGTGGAGAACAAAGAGGTGAAAAAAGTCGGCAGTACAGTGATCATGGTGTTTCCTGTTTTTATCGGCTAACGCTGCACGAGCGATATCCTAAACATTTTGCGAAAACACCTGCGTGAATCTCGTCACAGGAAAGAAAACGTTTACATACAATTTTGCAACGTTTCTCTCATATTTATCATTTGTGTGAATATCAACTCAGGCTTTTCTCCTCAACGCCCGAGGCGCGGACCGTCAGTTTGCGCCATATCCACTCCATCGGTCCCTGCTTGAAATAACGCAGCCAGACTAAGGTCACCAGCAGGTTGATGGCCCAAACGGCAGGCACTAGCGCCACCAGCTGTAGGCGGTCGAAGTGCTGATAGAAGCCAAAAACGTTGAAGAAGGTGGTGCAAACCAGCGTTTGTAACAGGTAGTTGGTGAGCGCCATGCGGCCAATTTGAGAGATCCAGTGCGCCAAACGCAGGCGAGACAGCAGCGGCCAGAAGCCATAACAGAGTGACAAATAGCCCACCGCCTGTATCAGGCTGCCCACTTCACGCGGGGCCTGAAGCAAGAAGCCGCTCCAGCGATAGTCCCACTGCAACTGCCACTGCATGGTGATGGCCGGGATTTGAATCAGCCATGAAAGCGGTAACAGTAGCGCCGCAAGATGGCGATAGTGGCGCAGACTATAGCCCCCGCGCAGCCAGCCGCTGCGCATCAGCCCGGCCCCCAATAGCATCGCGCCCGCCAGCTCCCAGCCGTACTGCACGGCAATGGCAATCAGGCTGGATGACAGCAGGTCGAGCCGGTTAGTGATAGCTTCCAACCCGCCCTTCAACTTCCAATATTGCTCATATTGCAGCTGCGCCGGGCCGGGCAACCAGAAGCTGCCGGGCTGTGGATTGCTGATAAAGCCGAGCATCAGCAGCACCGCGACGCCAATCAGATAGAGCATGATGCCGGTATTGATCAGCGACTGGCTGCTGCGCCCTTCCCTGACCAGCCGCCAGCACACCAGCCCAATCAAACCGTAGGAGAGCAGGATGTCGCCATCCCAAAAGAACGCCGCATGTAACAGGCCGCAAAGCAGCAGCAGTGACAGCCGCGCCTGAATCCAATGCTTACCGCGAGGCAGCAGCAGGTAGAGGCCGCCGCCAAACAAAATGGCAAACATCATCAGGAATTTGCCCTGCGCCACTAGGTCCAACACCGCCCACGTCCAAGCGTCACTGCTCGACGGCTGGCCGTTAAAGGCCGGATTGAGATAGGCCGCCTTCGGCAAACCAAAAGCACTGATATTGAGCAGTAAAATGCCAAGGATGGCGATGCCACGGGCAAAATCAAGAGTGGCAATGCGCGGGCGCATTCCTGAAGGTTTTGTCATTAAAGTGGGCTGCAAAGTGGATGGCATAGGAAAATGAGTATGCCAGATAGATTAACGGCACCTAAAAGGTGCCGCAACTTAAAGCTTTCGACTGCTTTTCGACTGTGAGAAAAAACGCGATTAGCTGGCGTGTCTCACCGTGCGCAGGAACTCTTGGCGCGTATTCTGGCTCGACTTGAACAGTCCGCCGAGTGAGGTGGTGGTAGTCGCGCTGGTGGCATCGCGAATGCCGCGCGCTTTCACACAGTAGTGAACAGCGTCAATCGACACCGCCACGTTATTGGTGCCGAGCAGTGTTTGCAGAGCCAGCAGCACTTGCTGAGTCAGGCGTTCTTGAACCTGCGGGCGTTGGGAGAAGAACTGCACGATGCGGTTGATTTTCGACAAGCCGATCACTTTGTCTTTCGGGATATAAGCCACGGTGGCTTTGCCGTCGATGGTCACAAAGTGGTGCTCGCAGGTGCTGGTCAGGGTGATATCACGCACGGTCACCATCTCATCGACTTTCATCTTATTTTCGATGACGGTGATTTTCGGGAAGTTGGCGTAATCCAGACCGGAGAAGATCTCATCGACATACATTTTGGCGATGCGGTGTGGCGTTTCGGCCAGACTGTCGTCTGCAAGGTCAAGATTGAGCAGCTGCATGATGCCGGTCATATGCTCTTTGATTCGCTGTTTACGCGTTTCGTTATCGATTGGCAGAGGCTCACGCAGTGGGGTTTCCAGACCACGGGCCAGTAATGCCTCGTGCACCAGAATGGCTTCTTTACTCAAAGTTGACATAGTTATTCTCCAGCAGGTCCCGCAAGTGTCGTCAAGTTGACGCAGATCACACCAAAATGAGGTGGCTTACTGTAGTGGAGTGCGGATTCATAATCCAGTGATTGTGTCTCATGATGAGTGAAATAGCCGCAAGTTATCAATCTTGGGCACAATAGTGCGGGAAGTTGGCTCAAGTCCGGCTTCCGCTGGGGAAACCGGACGGTCTTGAAGGTCAGAAGCTATATTTCATCCCCAGCGTGATGGTGTAAAATTCATTTTCGAGACTGCCAGTATCATCTTGCTTGGCGTATATCCCCCGAGAAGGATTGTTATAGCTCAATGAGCCGCGCTTCTCTTGATACTGGTTCCAGCTACCTTCTAAATAGACTTTTGCCTGCGGCGTCACGTAATAGCCGACATCCGCCACTACGGCGTAATAGCGGGAATTATTCACGTCATCCTTGAAGGTTACGCCTCGACTATAGTGTTCGTCATTGGTGGTGCCATCTACCCAATTACTGTATTTAAACAGCAGATTGGTTTCGAATTTTTCATATTGATATCGGGCTGTCACACCAATATAAGGCAGTTTAAATTTCTGCATATAGCCAATGCCAAGCTCTCCACGAGGCCAGCTACCCGTATTTTCACCACTGTTATAATTATAACTGCCGCCCTTAGCCAACCAGCTAAATGAACTTTGTTGATAACCCGCCAACAGCCCAATGCGATATTGCTCTTCATTCACTAACCAACCTTTGATATTGATATCAAACTCGTTAGCATAATTCAGTTTGGTTTCAGGGTGAGTTGATAAATGGGTCCATTGTGACTTAGAGCTGTCAAGCCAATCATAATCCTCCATTGCCGCACCGGAGGAAGCCAGCGTGGTCCAGCCGTTAAAACCCAGTGAAGCCCACGGCGAGAAGTCCCACGCAAAATCCCCTTTGATGATGGCAGCATTGTTATATTTCCAATTCAGCTGGCTTACCCTGCGGCCGCCCTCTTCCGGGTCATATACCCGCTCTTTGGCTTCCCCTTGCAGTTGGCCTAATGACAACCCAACCGTGACCTTCTCAGGGCTAAACCAATTGGACTCGGTTTCCGCCAGTACCATTGTTGGGGCAGCAGCCATAGACAATATAGCGGCAGTTAAATAAGTGGCCTTTTTCATTGTTGCTCCTTGCATTAGATTAAATAAATAAACACATTATTAATTCATCTAAATAGTGATATCCGATTGTTAAAAACCTTGCGGTTTTCACACACTATATCTATGCCAAGAAACAACTCAATAGCGATTTATTAAAGTCCCGGCGGGTGGAACAAGCTGAAAATGATTTGTTTTACAGGGGTTTTATCTAGAGGAGGTGCATTTGAGAGCCATCAAAACAGCCTTGGCTGTTTAAATAGGAAAACATAGAATAATGAAAAGAAAACATAAAAAACTTCTTAATATATTTTCGCCCAACCATTTTACTTTTATTTATAAATTATTACCCGGAATGTTAATTATATAATTTCGGGGAATACTCAACAAATAAACATTCCCCGCTCAAATGTATTTTATGCTTTGGAGCTGACCACTTGCTGCCCCGGACGCCCAACCACTAAGGCACCGGCAATAATAAAGCCCACCAGCGCAACATACAGCGCAGGCTCAAGGCGGTGAGTCAGCGCGGTCGAGATAGCGGAGAGGATCGGCCCGCACAGCTGGCCTACCGCGTAACCCGTGGTCAGCAACCCCGCCAGATAACGGCTGTGGTTCGGCGCTAATTCGCGGCCATATTGCAGGCTAAGTTGCACCACGCTCAGGAAGCCGCCGCCCACCAGCACGGCACCAATCACCAGCCCGCTGACGCCGGGGATCACTTCGGCAGAGAGAATTCCCAGCCCCTGTGCCCACAGGGTGAGTGCCAGACGAGTATGAGTGGTCAGGCAGTGACGGGTCAGAATGCCAATGATAATCCCAATCACCGCCGCCCCCCCGAACACCGGCCAGACGAACTGAGCAAACAGGCTCTCAGGAAAACGCGAGCTGGCCATCTGCGACAGGAAAGTGGCAGGCAGAATATAGCCGAACCCCGCCAGACTGTAGCTCCACACCAAACGTTTGAGCGTGGGCGTCATCTTCAGCGGCTCGGTCGCCACGTGAGCACGATGCAGCTCGCCGGTGCGCGGCAGGTTTAAGCTTATCAAGGCAATAAACACAAACGCCAGTACGCCATACACCGCCCAAGCCTGAGCCGAGCTGAGTTGCAGGCTGTGAATGACCACCGCCAAGATACCACTGAGGAAGATCCCCGCCCCCGGCCCGGCAAAGACTGCCGCACCCAGCGCCGGGCGGCCAAAGTGATGCAGCCGCTCATTGCACCATGCCGATACCAACACCATCGCCCAGCCGCTGGTCCAGCCAATCATAAAGCGAATAACGCTGTGGAAGACTTCACCCGTGACCGCCGCCGAAAGCAGCGTCAGCGCCACCGCGCCCCACAGCCCAAGCCACAGGCGGCGCTCAAGATGCCGACTGGCCTTCATGGCGTCATAGGCTCCGCACAGGTAACCCAAGTAATTAAATGCCGCGACCAAGCCTGCGCCAGTTAGCGTGAACTGATGTTCAGCTATCATTAATGGCACCTGAGGCGTAAAGGCGAAACGACCTATCCCCATGGCGACGACAAATGCCAAAAAACCGCTGAGTGCTACACGAAATGCCATAACGATCCGCCCTGTTTTATTGTTTTTTACAATTTCGCAACACCAAACAAACATAGTGAAATTGTAACGAGTAAACACCCTCTTTTGTGCCTAGGTGTTAAAACTAAGTTGTGGATCATCATGCCTTGAGGATACAATCACAAAAAGTGAATAATAATGACCAAGTTGTTTCCGCTTTGAGAACTCATCCACAGAGAGCGTTATTCAACTCGGCAGATCATCATCAAGAGGGGTGCGATGGACCTGACACAATTGCGTATGTTTTGCAGCGTAGCGGAAACCGGCTCGCTGGCGCGCGCTGCCGAGCAGTTGCACCGCGTGCCCTCCAACCTGACCACTCGCCTGCGCCAGCTTGAAATCGAGCTGGGCTGCGACTTATTTATCCGCGAGAAGCAGCGAATTCGCCTGTCGGCGATGGGCCATAACTTCCTTAATTACGCCCAGCGCATTTTGGCACTGAGCGATGAAGCGATGAGCATCACCCACGCCGGTGAGCCTGCGGGGGGCTTTGCATTGGGTTCAATGGAGAGCACGGCGGCCACGCGCTTGCCGAGCCTGCTGGCGGCCTATCACCAGCTTTACCCTCAGGTGTCGCTGTCGCTCAATACCGCCACCTCGGGAGAGACCATTGATGGCGTGCGCGAAGGCAAACTGGCCGCCGCGCTGGTTGATGGCCCGATTGATTACGACGACATCAATGGCTGTATCGCGTTTCGTGAGCGTCTGGTCATTATCTCGCCGCAGGGAGAATCGCCTTTCGACACCCCGCCGGGGCGCAGCGGCCACACGGTGTTCGCCTTCCGCGCCACCTGCTCTTATCGCACGCGCTTGCAGTCGTGGATTAAACACACCGGGCTAGCGGTCGGCAATATTATGGAGATTCAGTCCTACCACGCGATGGTGGCCTGCGTCGCCAGCGGTGCGGGCATTGCCATGGTGCCGCGCAGCGTGCTGGATCAGCTACCGGGCCATGAGCGGGTGCAAGCCCATGAAATTGAAGACGGTTTCGCCAACACCGCGACCTGGCTTATCTGGCGTCGCGATGCTTTCACCCCTAATGTGCGCGCGCTCAAAGAGCTGATCATCGCGCAAAACGGCGGCGTGGTGCCGCAACTCAAACACCCCATTGCTGGCGAAGAAGTAGAGCAACCAGCAGTATGAGCCCACAGTGATTAATGCTGTCGCAAGGGCGACAATTTATAAAACAGGAGCAATACCATGGAAATGATCAAAACTCGCGCAGCCGTTGCATGGGGCCCTAACCAGCCACTGTCCATTGAAGAAGTGGATTTAATGCCGCCACAAAAAGGCGAAGTTCTGGTGCGCATCGTTGCTACTGGCGTGTGCCATACCGATGCTTACACCCTGTCCGGCAAGGACCCTGAAGGCGTATTCCCGGCGATTTTGGGCCATGAAGGCGGCGGCGTAGTTGAAGCCGTGGGCGAAGGCGTGACCAGCGTCGCGGTAGGCGATCACGTGATCCCACTTTATACCCCGGAGTGTGGCGAGTGTAAGTTCTGCAAATCCGGCAAAACCAACCTGTGTCAGGCGATTCGCACCACGCAGGGTAAAGGTTTGATGCCAGACGGCACCACCCGATTCTTCAAAGACGGCAAGCCAATCTTCCATTACATGGGCACCTCCACCTTCTCTGAATACACCGTGGTGCCTGAAATCTCTCTCGCCAAAATCAACAAAGAAGCCCCGCTGGAGGAAGTTTGCCTGCTGGGTTGCGGCGTCACCACCGGCATGGGCGCGGTCATGAATACCGCTAAAGTGAAGAAAGGCGACACCGTAGCCATCTTTGGCCTCGGCGGCATCGGCCTGTCGGCAATTATTGGTGCCGTGATGGCGGGCGCGGGCCGCATCATCGGTATCGACCTCAATACCAGCAAATTCGACTTGGCACGCAAACTCGGTGCAACCGACCTGATCAATCCAAAAGATTTTGATAAGCCGATTCAAGAAGTGATTGTTGAAATGACCGACGGCGGCGTGGACTTCTCCTTTGAATGTATCGGCAACGTCAACGTGATGCGTTCGGCGCTTGAGTGCTGCCACAAAGGCTGGGGCGAATCAGTGATTATCGGCGTCGCGGAGGCGGGTGCAGAGATTTCTACTCGTCCATTCCAGTTAGTTACTGGTCGCGTATGGCGCGGTTCTGCGTTCGGTGGTGTCAAAGGCCGCACCGAGCTGCCGGGCATCGTGCAGCGTTATCTGGACGGCGAATTTGCCTTGAATGACTTCATCACCCACACCATGGGTCTGGATGAAATCAACGAAGCTTTTGATTTAATGCACGAAGGGAAGTCCATTCGTTCCGTTATCCACTTTAATAAATAAGGGAGCCTAACGGTGAGCAGCTCGATAGAACTACTCGAAGAACACCGAATGTTTGGCGGTTGGCAGCAGCGCTACCGCCACACCTCCAGCAGCCTGAATTGCAGCATGACCTTCAGCATTTACCTGCCACCGCCGCGTGATGATAATCCGCCGCCGGTGCTGTACTGGCTGTCCGGTTTGACCTGTAACGATGAAAACTTCACGGTGAAAGCCGGTGCGCAGCGCATTGCCGCCGAGTTGGGCTTGGTGCTGGTGATGCCAGACACCAGCCCGCGTGGCGACGACGTGCCCAATGACGAAAATTACGATTTGGGCCAAGGCGCGGGGTTCTACCTCAACGCCACTCGCGCGCCGTGGGACGCTCACTTTCGCATGTATGACTATGTTATCGACGAGCTGCCGCAGATCATCGCCGGGCACTTCTCCGTCAGCGATAAACAGTCAATCTGCGGCCACTCCATGGGCGGCCACGGGGCGTTGGTGTTAGCGCTGCGCAACCCGCAGCGTTTTCGCTCGGTATCAGCTTTCGCGCCCATCGTTAACCCTTGTCAGGTGCCTTGGGGGCGTAAAGCTTTCAGCACCTATTTGGGCGATGACGAGAGCCAATGGTTGCAATACGACAGCTGCCATTTGCTGAATACGCTGCCTAAAGATCAGAAGCCCTTCCCGATCTTGATCGATCAGGGTGATGACGATCAGTTCCTCGCCGATCAGCTTCAGCCCGCCAAATTGGTCGAGCTAGCCCGTCAGCAAGGCTGGCCGTTGCAGATCCGCATCCAGCCCGGCTACGACCACAGCTACTTCACGATTGCCACCTTTATCGAGGAGCATCTGAGGTTCCATGCCGAGTGGTTACACGGGTGAGTTTGGAAGGCGTCCAAATCCGCTTTATTTAAGTTCAACGTCAAGGTCGTGGGCGTCGGCCCACACCGACCAAGGGAGGCGTAAACGCGCCGCCCTTGGAACCCTGCGTTTTTTTGTTGTGAGATCGAGGCTGCGCAGGGTGGGAATGCGTTCTAATTACTATTTCACTTCACAGGCTCAAACGGTAGGCCAAGTGAGTGGAAGAACACCGTGGCTTGCGGCAGCCAGAGTTTCACGCCGTCTTTGGCGTCGAAGAACACGTGGGAGTTTTTGCCGAACACGCCGATATCCACCATTTTCGCCTCATGCGCCGCGCCAATAGTGTGACTGTGATAAGCCGAGAACATCTGCTGCGGCATAGGTTGCGGCCAGTTCTGGTCGTTGTCGCCATAGAACCACAGGGACGGATAGCGAGCCTGCTTACCGTAGGCCGCGTAAGTGGCAATCAGCCTCTGCGGCCAATCGCTACAGGTGCGCACCCGCAGCCCGCCGGAGAAGTTCACCAAGCCCAGCACGCCGGGGATCTGCTTGGTGCCGAGCGCGATAGTGGTCAGGCCGCCGTCCGACTGCCCTGCAATCACAATGCGTTTTCTGTCGACATAAGGCAGTTTCACCAATTCATTAATCGCCGCCGCGACGTCTCGCGCTTCGTCTAAACCATGTTTGTAGATATCACAGTGGTCATCAGGATAGCGCCCCTCGGAACCCGCAAAGCCTTCGCGCATTGGAATGGCAACCACATAGCCGCGTTCCACTAAGGCCGCCGCTACTCGCAGGTGTCTTGAACGTTTTTGGTCACGGGCCTTGCCGGGATTTTTACCATGATTGAGCACCACCATTGGGAAAGGTCCCGGCCCGGCAGGTTTGAAAATGGTAGTTTGCAGCTCCACGGTTCTATCGCCGATATGCGCCGGAAGCATCACCACCTGCTCATTAAGCCGCGCATCGAGTGGTGGTTCCGCGCGGTTCTGCCCGGCGTTGGCCATTGAGCATCCGCCCAGCGCCAGAGAAAGCGACGCGGCAGGCAGCCACGCCAGAGAAAAACGCGGGGCGAAATTCGGCAAGAATTGACTCATAAGCGGCTCTATAACCTCAATAATTTTCACTGATGGCGGCTGGCACTTTGCGCCGCATATTGAGGCAATAGGTGATAGATAACGCCCCGCAACTATATAAAGAGAGGGTTATTATTGGGTCAAGCGCTAAACATTGATTAACAACCCCGCATTGTAACCGGTTGTAAGTTAGCCGTTTTTACAGGATTTGTTGCTTTTTCACTCAGCAGATTTCGACTCAGGTTTGAATCAGACGAATCCACGTTGTGATCCCCTCTCACTCAACTAGCCTTAATGGTTCATGCACGTTTTATGCATCAATCGGTGAAGAGAGGACGAATATGAGTAAGCGCGATCAATACACCATGCAGAACCCCGTAACGCAGTACAGCAGCGACGGCTTCCCTAAGCAGAAGCAACCCGCGCCGGGGCTTGATGCCAAGATGCAGCCAAAACCCGATCACGGCGAAGAGACTTATCGTGGCTCAGGTCGACTCGAAGGCCGCAAAGCCTTGGTCACCGGTGCCGACTCCGGCATTGGCCGCGCCGCCGCGATTGCCTACGCCCGAGAAGGGGCCGACGTCGCCCTCTCCTATCTGCCCGAAGAGCAGGTCGATGCCGAAGAAGTGGCGAAATACATTATTGAAGCCGGGCGTAAAGCCGTGCTGATCCCGGGTGATATCAGCAATGAAGATTTCTGTAAGCGTCTGGTGGAGAAAGCCCGCTCCGAGCTAGGTGGTTTAGATGTGTTAGCACTCGTTGCAGGCAAGCAGGTGGCGGTGACTGATATCACTGAGTTAACCAGCGAACAGTTCAGAAAGACCTTCGAAACCAACGTCTTCGCCATGTTCTGGATAACCAAAGCCGCCATCCCGCACCTGCCCGCTGGCTCGACGATCATCACCACGTCGTCAATTCAGGCTTATCAGCCAAGTGAGTTCTTGCTCGACTACGCCTCAACCAAGGGCGCCATCATCACTTACAGCCAAGGCTTGGCGAAGCAAGTCGCCGAGAAAGGTATTCGCGTCAACGTCGTGGCTCCCGGCCCTATTTGGTCAGTGTTGCAAGTCAGCGGCGGGCAGCTTCAGGAGAATATCCCCGACTTCGGTTCCGACACTCCACTCAAGCGCGCCGGACAGCCCGCCGAACTGGCCCCAAGCTATGTTTTCCTCGCCTCGCAGGAGTCGAGTTACATTACTGGGGAGGTTATTGGGGTGACGGGTGGGAAACCGATCAGCTGATGGGTTGGGCGACCCATATTCGCCTTTTAAATTCTAATTCCACTTCAACTTCAACTTCAAAACCGTGGGCTCGCCGCCCACACTGGCCCAAAGGGTTTTAAACGAAACCCTTTGGAATCCTGCGTTTTTTTGCTGCTGGAAGATCGAGGCTTCGCAGGGTTGGAATGGACGTGTTTCAGCAGCCACAATGATCGTCGCGAAGTGCCGCCGCTTAGGCGGTTCCCTCAGTTCGGGCTTCGAGCCATAGGTCTCGAACCACTCCCTCGGCGTCACTTCTGAACGCGACCTACTGGCAATTACATCGTGCCGTTTCAGGGGAGTGCTGCTCTGCTCCTCCCCCTGATAAGGGGGAGGCTGGGAGGGGGTATTGCAGAAAACTCAGTGGCTTATGTGATAAATACCCCACCCCAACCCTCCCCTAAATAGGGGAGGGAGCCGGACAGAACTCCACTGAAACGGCTCGGTTGAAATGCATCAAAACCGCAGTCAAAAATGGCGCTGAGCGAACGGTTCGAGACCAAAGGCTCGAAGCCTGAAGCGAAGGCACCGCCTAAGCGGCGACATTTTGCGGTGGATAACGGAAGTAACTGAAACACGTCCACCCAACGAGCGAAGCGCGCAGTAAAGAGCCGGGGAGTCTTGAGGGGCGCGGCGATAGGCGCCCCTCAAGGCCGGTGTGGCGGCAGCGCACGGTTTTGACTTTGAAGTTTTGAAGGGCTTTTCCAAAAGCCCTCCCTTCTACCCTTTTAACTTCGGATCCAACGCATCTCTCAACCCATCACCCAAAAGATTAAACGCCAATACCGTCAGGAATATCGCCAGACTGGGGAAAATCGCCACGTGCGGGGCCATGACCATGTCGGCTCGGGCTTCGTTGAGCATTGCGCCCCACTCTGGGGTTGGGGGTTGGGCACCCATGCCGAGGAACGACAGGCTGGCGGCGGTGATGATTGACGTGCCGATGCGCATGGTGAAATAGACCACAATAGCCGACAGCGTGCCGGGCAAAATGTGGCGGAACAGGATGGTGAAGTCAGACGCGCCGATGCTGCGCGCCGACTCAATATAGGTCTGGCGTTTCAACACCAGCGTATTGCCGCGCACCAAGCGGGCAAAGGCTGGGATGCTGAAAATCGCCACCGCGATGATAACGTTCGACATGCCGTTGCCCATCACCGCCACCACGGCAATCGCCAGCAGAATACCGGGGAAAGCAAACAGTACGTCGCAGACGCGCATGGTGATGCGATCCCACCAGCCTTCGTAGTAGCCCGCCAGCAGGCCAAATACTGTGCCGATAATGCCGCCCAGCACCACTGACAGCACCCCCGCCGCCAGCGAAATACGGGCACCCATCAAAATACGGCTGAAAATATCGCGCCCGAGTGAGTCAACGCCCAGCCAGTGAATCAATGACGGGCCTTCGTTCAGGCGGTCGTAGTCAAAATAGTTTTCCGCATCGAAGGGCACAATCCACGGAGCCAGCGCGGCTACCGCAATCATCAAAATAATGAAGACGCCCGCCGCCAAGGCAATGTGCTGCTGGCGAAAACGCCGCCAGAAGGCTTTCCAGGGTGTGCGCACCTGCTGCTTTTGCACCGATTCCGCGGTCATCACCGGCATCGAGGCCAGCACGGCATTACGCCGCCAGTTTTTCATGCGCATGCTCACTTGTACCGAATTGAAGGGTTGATGACTGCATAAAGCATGTCGACCAATAAGTTGATCAGGATGAACTCCAGTGAGAACAGCAGCACCTCGGCTTGAATCACCGGGTAGTCGCGCATTTCTACGGAATCAATCAACAGACGCCCAAGGCCCGGCCAGTTGAAGACTTTTTCCACCACGATAGAACCACCGAGCAGGAAGCCGAACTGGAGACCCATCATGGTCACCACCGGGATCATCGCGTTGCGCAGGCCGTGTTTCACCACCACCAGCGTTTCTCGCACGCCCTTGGCACGCGCGGTGCGCATGTAGTCCTCTTGCATCACTTCAACAAAAGAGGCGCGAGTGAAGCGGGCCATAATTGCCGCCACCGCCGCGCCCAGCGTGATGGAAGGCAGAATGTAGTGCTGCCAGCCGTCTGCGCCGATAGTCGGCAGCCAGCCAAGTTGCACCGAGAACACCTGCATCAGCAGCATGCCGAGAGCGAAGGCTGGGAAGGAGATGCCGGAGACCGCCAGTGCCATGCCCACGCGGTCAGGCCAACGATTGCGCCAAACGGCAGACACCACGCCGATCACCAGCCCAAAAATCACCGACCACAACATGCTGGTGAGCGTCAGCCACAGGGTGGGCAGGAATCGTGAGCCAATCTCATCAATTACTGGGCGCTTCGACACCATCGAATGGCCGAAGTCGCCGCGCAGAGCGTGGCTAAAGAAGGTGAAAAATTGCTGATAGAGCGGCTTATCGAGACCTAAATCTTTGCGAACCAGCTCAACAACGCTCTGGTCAGCATCCTGTCCCGCAGCCAATCTCGCCGGGTCGCCTGGTAGCAAATGCACAAACAGAAAAACCAACACCGCCACAATGAGCAGGGTTGGTATCAATCCGAGTAATCGTTTTAGGAAGTAATTCAGCATGACAGTGTAACTGCGCTCATTAAAAAAACCTCTGAGACGTTAGCAAGAAACAAATTCACGGGGAAGCCTGTCGTGAGGCGCGTTTTGAGCGCCCCACTTCCTGCTTCCCCGAATGAACTTAGCTAGTCGAAAGTGATTACTTCACGTCCGCATCGTCAAAGTTGAATGAGGTATCCGGCATCACGTAGAAGCCGCTCAGACGTTTGTTCTGAGCAGAAACCAGACGCTCGGTCACCAAGAAGGCCCAAGGTGCGTCATCCCAAATTTTGGTCTGAGCATCTTCGTACAGCTTGGCTTTCTCGGTTTTATCGGTGGTTTTCAGCGCATCGGCCAAGTCTTTATCAACCGCCGGGTTGCTATAGAACGCGGTGTTGAACTGCTTAGGTGGTGCTGACTGAGTGGCGAACAGCGGCGTCAATGCCCAATCCGCTTCACCGGTAGAAGCTGACCAGCCGGTGTAGAACAGGCGAACGCCCGCGTCTTTCTGGCCGACGTTTTCTACTTGTGCTGCACGCTGCGCGGCGTCAAACGCGGTCACGGTGACTTTGATGCCAACCTGAGCCAGCTGCTGTTGAGCAAACTGAATCACTTTCTGCGCGGTGCTGCTGTTGTGCGAAGACCACAGCGTAGTGGTGAAACCGTTCGGGTAGCCCGCTTCTTTCAGCAACTCTTTGGCTTTGGCCGGGTCGTAAGGCCAAGGTTTGAATTTCGCAGCATACTCGATGCCCTGCGGCAGCGGGCCTTCTGACGGCACGGCGTAACCGGCAAAGGCCACTTTGATCAGCGCGTCTTTGTTGATGGCGTAGTTGATCGCCTGACGAACTTTCAGGTTATCAAACGGCTTCTGAGTCACGTTGAAGCTGATATAACGGTGCAAGATTGACGGCGCGGTCACCACGTCAAGCTTGGTGTTTTTCTCCAGCAGCGCGGTTTGCTCGTAAGGCACCGGGAAAGCAAAATCAGCTTCGCCGGTTTGCAGCATCGCGGCGCGGGTGTTGTTATCCACCACCGGGCGGAAGGTAATAGAGTCGAGCTTCGGCTCACCTTTCTTCCAGTAACCGTCGAATTTCTTCACTTTCACGAAATCAGTCTGGTTCCACTGGTCCAACACGTAAGGACCGGTACCCACCGGGTGGAAGCCGATGTCTTTGCCATATTTGGTCAGCGCCGCCGGGGAGATGATAACCGCAGATGGGTGAGCCAAGTTGTTGATGAAGGCCGAGAATGGCGTCTTCAGGGTGATTTTCACCGTGTTGGCGTCAACGACTTCGGTCTTATCGATGTTTTTGAACAGGTTGTAACGCTTGAGATGGCTGTCAGGGTTGCTGGCGCGATCAAGGTTAACTTTTACTGCTTCGGCGTTGAAGTCGGTGCCGTCCTGGAACTTGATCCCCGAATGCAGCTTGATGGTGTAAACCAGACCGTCTTTGCTCACGGTGTAGCTTTCAGCCAGCACGTTGACCAGTTTGAGGTTTTTATCAAAGCCAAACAGGCCCTGATAGAACGATTTTGCCACTGCCTGCGACAAGGTGTCGTTGGCATCATACGGGTCAAGAGAAGTGAAGTTAGACCCAACGGCGATAGTGACGTCTTTTGCTGCCCATGCAGAGCCGGAAGCCAGTCCGCCAACCACGGCGACGGCGAGGATGGCTTTGCGAAGCACTGCCTTACCCTTCAATGTTTGCATCCAATTTTCCTTTTTATAATTGCCTGTCAAAGTGACTTATCTTTATGACTACACCAGAATCAATACAGGCCGCCAACGGCGTGCCTTGCAACATAATGCCCCTCGGCAACACGCACTAATGGCGAGACCACAGGCTCATCATGCAGTGCGCGGATCGGGCTTGGAATATCATCCACCAGCAGCGCGTGATCTTTGCTGCGATGGGCAGGATCAGCAACCGGAACGGCCGCCATCAGCTTGCGGGTGTAAGCATGTTGAGGATTCTCAAACACCGCGCGTCTTGGGCCAATTTCAACAATTTGCCCCAGATACATCACCGCCACGCGGTGGCTAATGCGCTCCACCACCGCCATGTCATGGGAAATAAACAAGAAAGCGATGCCAAACTCGCGCTGTAAATCCATCAGCAGATTGACGATCTGCGCCTGAATCGACACGTCGAGCGCCGAGACGGACTCATCGGCAATCACCACTTTCGGGTTGAGCGCCAGCGCGCGGGCAATGCAAATTCGCTGCCGTTGGCCGCCTGAGAACTCGTGCGGGTAGCGCTGCGCATGCTCCGGCAGCAGCCCTACTTTCTCCAGCAGCCACGCCACTCGTGCCTCGGCCTCTTTGCCACGCGCCACGTTGTGTACCAGCAGCGGCTCCATAATGGAGTAGCCGACGGTCAGGCGCGGGTCGAGCGAGGCATAAGGATCCTGAAAGATAAATTGTATATCACGGCGCAAATGTTGCAGCGCCGGGCCTTTCAGGTCGGTAATGGTCTGGCCGTTGAAGGTGATGCTTCCCCCCTGACTTTCTACCAGCCGCAGCAGAGAGCGGCCGGTGGTGGATTTGCCACAGCCTGACTCGCCCACCAACGCCAACGTCTCGCCGGGGTAGAGGTCGAAACTGACTTTTTCCACCGCATGAACCTGACGCGTGACGCGGTTGAGAATGCCGCCACGCAGGTTGAAACGGGTGACCAAGTCGCGAACTTGCAGCACAGGCTGCGCGCCCGGTTTCAGCGTATCTTGGGTTAAATCTGCCGGTGATTCGGCCAGCTCTTCATCATGGACCAGCAGCGGGAAACGCGCCGGCAGATTCTTGCCGGTCATTGCCCCGAGCTTTGGCACGGCGGAGAGCAGCGCCTTGGTATAAGGGTGCTGAGGCGCGCGGAATACCGTGCTGACATCCCCGACTTCCACCTTATTACCGCGATACATCACCAGCACGCGGTCGGCAATTTCCGCCACCACGCCCATATCATGAGTGATGAAAATCACCCCCATGTTCATCTCTTTTTGCAACACGCGGATCAGTTGCAGAATTTGCGCCTGAATGGTCACGTCCAGCGCGGTGGTTGGCTCGTCGGCCACCAGCAGCGCTGGTTTGCAGGACAGCGCCATGGCAATCATGACCCGCTGGCGCATCCCGCCGGAGAGCTGATGCGGGTAGCTGTCGAGAATATTTTTGGCTTCGGGAATGCGTACTAAATCCAGCATACGCAGAGCTTCAGCGCGGGCGGTGCGGTGATCTTTCCCCTGATGCAAACGGATGGATTCGGCAATCTGCTCGCCCACCGGGAACACCGGATTGAGGGAGGTCATCGGCTCCTGAAAAATCATCGCGATATCAGCACCGCGCAGCGAGCGCATTGACGATTGCGACGCCGCGGTGGTGTCCACCACTTCGCCATTGCGCCGACGGAACAGCACCTGACCCTGAGTGATTTGCCCGCCGCCCTGCTCCACCAGACGCATCAGCGCCAGCGAGGTGACGGATTTCCCCGAGCCGGACTCGCCGACAATCGCCAGCGTTTCACCACGATGCACGTCAAAACTGAGATTACGCACGGCTTCAATCGCCTGACCTTCATGGTGAAAGCGCACGCTGAGATCGCGCGCTGACAGCACCTGATTATCCGGCAGAATTAGCGACTTATTTGTAGATGGCTGCATTTGGCCGTTCTCCCACGTAAGCCACGCCGCGATACATTCCTTCACTGTTAAACGGCAAAGCCACGTTGCCCAAGCTATCCACGGCAATCAGGCCGCCGGAGCCGCCGAGGGCGACCAGCTTTTCCATCACCACTTTGTCGGTTGCTTGCTGCAAGGTGAGCCCCGCGTAATCTATTAAAGCCGCCACGTCATAAGCTGCGACGCTGCGCATAAAGACTTCGCCAGTTCCGGTGCAAGAGACCGCCACCGTCTGGTTATTGGCATAGCAGCCCGCGCCGATAATCGGCGAGTCGCCCACGCGCCCGGCCTGCTTATTGGTCATGCCGCCGGTTGAAGTCGCGGCAGCTAGATTACCCTCAGCGTCGAGGGCCACGGCACCTACCGTGCCAAATTTGCGATCGGCATCGAGAGGATCGTCAGATCCCGCCGCCGCGCCGTCGTGATCGAGCACCACGCCGCTTTCGCTGGCAATGGCGCGCGTCAGTTGGTCATAGCGGTCTTGGGTCGAAAAGAAGTCGGCTGCCACCATTTCCTGCCCGTGGTTACGCGCAAAACGCTCGGCACCCTCGCCGGTAAACATCACGTGCGGGCTGACTTCAAGGATTTTGCGGGCGGTAAGAATGGGGTTACGGATATGGTTAACGCAGCTAATGGCTCCGGCGTCCAGCGTGCGGCCATCCATGATGCTGGCGTCCAGCTCGTGGGTGCCCTGATGAGTAAACACCGCGCCGGTTCCAGCGTTGAATAACGGGCACTCTTCGAGCAGGCGCACGGCTTCGGTCACGGCGTCTAAAGCACTGCCGCCCGCCGCCAAAATCTGCTGTCCGCTGGTGAGAATGCTCTCCAGCGCCTGAAGATAACGCTGCTCTTTTTCAGCACTCATGGCCGCTCGGGTAATAGCCCCGGCACCACCATGAATCGCAATAACCGGACGCTTTTTGTCCGAAATGGAAGCGTCAGGAACAGGAGTCGTAGAACTCATTCGCGCTGTACCCTGTGTTAATAAAAGGTTAGATCGAGCTTTTTTTGACTATATTTAGCCCGCTACAGTATGTAAAGCAGAAATGTATAACCAGAATTAATAAGCTAATTGCTTAGAATATTTAGGAAAATTAAATAATGGGATCGTATAAACAGGCGAGACAAACGTCTAAATAACAGGAATAATAAACGTCCTATCCCCAAAATAATTTACGTTACGGCTGGGTGGCAAATGCCCCGCTGATGCGTAGCATAGAGGGGATTTCGTGGTGCAAGGTGTCTCTGGCAAGGCTTCCCACTCTCTTAAAACGGCTTTTACATACTCAAATGCTCAAGTTTTCGTAGGATGGCACCCCGCCGGATAGCGAAGGATGAAGAGTACTCTTAGGAAATAGGTTATGGATACTGTGTACAACCGCCGCCGGATTAATGTTATCTCGTGGCTGAGTTACTTTTTTACCGGCGGACTGGTTTCAACGCTAGGTATTGTTATCGGGCCGGTGGCAACCGCGTTCAATAAAGATCCGGCGTTTATTGGTTTAATGTTCTCCCTGATGAACGTCGGCCTGTTCCTGCCGATCATGGTCAGCGGCCTGCTGATGCGTAAATTCGATTTGGGCAAGCAGCTGATCACCGGCTCAGTTATCTCCGTGCTGACCTGTATCGCCCTATTCCTGATGCCTTCTATTACCCTGTTCGGCATTGGCGTCTTCCTGATTGGCTCCACCGCAGGCCTGATGATGTCGATTGGCAGCTATCTGGTGGTGCGTATCAATGATGACCCGAAAAAGCGCTCTGCCAACCTGATTTTCACCGACTTCTTCTTCGCCCTCTCCGGCATGACCCTCTCCCTGCTGCTCGGCTTCCTGTTCAAGCATGGCGCGAGCTGGCTGGCGATGTACGGCATCATGGGTACCCTGAGCCTGTTGATGATTTTGCTGTGCGTTGGGCAGAAATTCCCGTCGGTTCCGCAGCCGGAGAAAAGCGTTTCTAATCAAGATGTGGCGAAAGAGCCTTGGGGCATCGCGGCCTACGTGCTGTGCTTCGCGCTGTTCGCCTTCGTGTTCAGCGAGCTGGTCTTTACTCTGTGGATGCCAAGCTGGCTACTGGAGCACTTCCATCTGGATGCTGACCGCTCGGCGTTTTACATCACTATTTACTGGACGGTTAAGGCGATTGGCCTGTTCCTCAACCAGTTCACCGTGCGTTTCGTCAAGCTGCGCACCTTCCTGCTGATCTCCGCCATTGTTGGCCTGATTAGCCTGAGCGTGGTGACGCACAGCGAATCCACTACGCTGGTGATGATTGGCGTGGGCGTCTTCGGCTTCTGTAACTCCGGCATGTTCTCTGGCCTGATGAGCTACGGCAGCCTGCAAGTGAAGAAATCGCCACCTACGCTGACCTCTGCGCTGCTGACCACCGCGTCAGTCGGCACACTGATCTTCGCCTCTTTCTCCTCCTTTATTCACCGCGAATTCGGCCTGTTCTGGGCGCTGAATATCGCCAGCATCTCTTATGTGCTGCTGGTGATTGCGGTGGTGATTGCCGGGATTAAGAGTAAAGCGGAAAAAATTCACCACAACGCGTCGGCGCACTGATCGCCCGCTAACCGTGGTTGAAGCATAAAAAAGGGAAGACAGCGATGTCTTCCCTTTTTGCATTCTGCGCAACAGATTTGGTTTTCGCGTTAAAGCTGCGGTGCCTGTTGCAGGCTGTTTACCCAGCCGGTGGTCGGTTGCTGGATCAGGCGGCGAGCGCGGCCGTGGCGGCGCAAAATTAACCCCTGATCCTGCATTTCACTGAGGTCGCGGCGAATCGTTTCCAAGCTCACATTCAGCCACTCGGCCAATTCGCTGACTTGAACTACCTCATGTTCGTCCACCAACCGAAGGATCGCTTGATGGCGGTTTTTTTTCATCACAATGCAACTCCCGACGGCAATAGACATTTATTTGTGCGTTACATCACAAAATTAACCGTAATAATACCTAGGTTTTCATATTAATTTCGGGATCGATCTCAATTTTTCTGTAAAAGTTATTCACGCTAACTCTCGATTTATTGACCGCCGTTTTCTCTTCCTTTGCGTAGTCTGACATAATGTTCCCATGCTTTTGCCCCACTCAGCCGCCAACACGTCGGTAGGCACACAAGGAATTTATGATGGAATTCAACACCGCAGGTCTTATCTCGCTGCAAGACGCACTGGACAAAATGCACGGCCATATCGCCTCGAAAGCGCCGCCAGAAGCGGAATCCGTGCCACTGACCGCCGCCGCAGGCCGCATTACCGCCGCGCCGGTGCGCTCTCCAGTCTTCGTGCCGCCCTTTGATAACTCGGCGATGGACGGTTACGCCGTGCGCTGCGCCGACCTACACGATGGCGCGGTATTGCCGGTGGCGGGCAAAGCCTTCGCCGGTGCGCCTTTCAACGGCGAGTGGTCTGCGGGAAGCTGCATTCGCATCATGACCGGCGCGCCGGTGCCGCAAGGTGCGGACGCCGTCATCATGCAGGAGCAGGCTGAAGTCAGTGACGCGGGCGTGCGCTTCACCGCCGATGTCCAGACGGGGCAGAACATCCGCCTGATTGGCGACGACATCAAACAGGGCGACAGCGTATTGGCTAAAGGCGTGCGCCTCGGCGCGGCAGAGCTGCCGCTGCTGGCTTCGCTGGGCATTGAGCAAGTCGAGGTATTCAAGCCGCTGAAAGTGGCGATTTTCTCCACCGGTGATGAGCTGCAACCCGTCGGCACGCCTTTGCAGGAAGGCCAAATCTATGACACCAACCGTTTTGCCGTTCGCCTGATGCTCGAGCAGATGGGCTGCGCGGTGCTGGATTTAGGCATTATTCGCGATGACCCGCAGGCACTGCGCCACGCGTTTGAACAGGCCGATGACTATGCGGATCTGGTGATTTCCAGCGGCGGCGTCTCGGTAGGCGAAGCCGATTACACCAAGAAGATGCTCGATGAGCTGGGCGAGATTGGTTTCTGGAAGCTGGCGATTAAGCCGGGCAAGCCTTTCGCCTTCGGCAAACTGAAAAACGCGTGGTTCTGCGGCCTGCCGGGCAACCCGGTCTCCGCCGCCCTCACCTTCTACCAGATGGTGCAGCCGTTTATCGCCGGGCTGAGTGGTTACAGCAGCTGGTCGCTGCCTCCGCGCTTTAAAGCCAAGGCAGTGACACCGTTTAACAAATCGCCGGGGCGTTTGGATTTCCAGCGCGGCATTTTCACCACCAGCGCCACGGGCGAATTAGAGGTGCGCAGCACAGGTCATCAGGGCTCGCACGTTTTTAGCTCCTTCAGTCAGGCTAACTGTTTTGTGGTACTCGAGCGCGAACGTGACCGCGTTGCCGCCGGTGAATGGGTCGATGTCGAACCTTTTAACACCCTGCTGAGAGGCTAAACATGAATACGCTGCCTGAACTGACTGACGCCGAAACCCTGCGCTACAACCGCCAGATCGTGTTGAAAGGCTTTGATTTCGACGGGCAGGAGAAGCTGAAAGCCAGCCACGTGCTGGTGGTCGGGCTGGGGGGTTTAGGCTGCGCCGCCGCGCAATATCTGGCGGCGGCGGGCGTGGGTTCCATGACGCTGCTGGACTTCGACACCGTGTCGCTTTCCAATCTGCAACGGCAGATTCTGCACAGCGACGCGCGCATCGGCATGCCCAAAGTGGCCTCTGCGGCACTGGCTTTGGCGGAAATTAACCCGCACGTAGCCCTGAAGCAGATTGACCATCAGCTTGACGACGAGGAGTTACAGCAGGCCATCGCCCACTGTGACTTAGTGCTGGATTGCACCGACAACGTAGCCATCCGCGACCAGCTAAACCGCGCCTGTTTCCAACTAAAAACGCCGCTGGTTTCAGGGGCCGCCATCCGCATGGAAGGCCAACTCAGCGTGTTCACCTATCAGCCGGACGAGCCTTGCTATCGCTGCCTCAGCCGCCTGTTTGGCGAAAACGCCCTGACCTGCGTCGAAGCTGGCGTTATGTCCCCGCTGGTCGGCACCATCGGCAGCCTGCAAGCCATGGAAGCCATCAAACTGCTGACCCATTTCGGTCAAACCCTGCGTAGCCGATTACTGATGTTTGACGCCATGACCATGCAGTTCAGAGAGATGAAACTGACCAAACACCCCGGATGCGAAGTCTGCGGCAATCCATAAACGCTAATTTCACGCATAAAAAAACCGCCTCTCGGGGCGGTTTTTATTTAAGGCGGCAACTAAGCGAGCCCCCGGGAGCATACACAAGTATGTGACCGGGGCGAGCGCAGGCAGCCAACGCCGAGGCAGCGCGAAGGACATCACTCTAATCCTCAAAATCATTCGCGTTGCATCAAGGCGGCAACTAAGCGAGACCCCGGGAGCATACATCAGTATGTGACCGGGGCGAGCAAAGGCAGCAAACGCCGAGGCAGCGCGAAGGTGATCCGCGCAATCCTCAAAATCATTCGTGTTGCATCAAGGCGGCAACTAAGCGAGACCCCGGGAGCATACATCAGTATGTGACCGGGGCGAGCGAAGGCAGCCAACGCCGAGGCAGCGCGAAGGTGATCCGCGCAATCCTCAAAATCATTCGTGCTGCATCAAGGCGGCAACTAAGCGAGACCCCGGGAGCATACACAAGTATGTGACCGGGGCGAGCGAAGGCAGCCAACGCCGAGGCAGCGCGAAGGATGCAGAGGATTTAGTTATCGATGCCCTTGCTACGCAGATAATCTTCATACGTACCTGAGAAATCGATAATCTTATTCGGCGTGATCTCAATGATACGCGTCGCCAAGGAGCTCACGAACTCACGGTCGTGGGAGACGAAGATCAGCGTGCCTTCGTACATTTCCAGCGCCATGTTCAGTGACTCGATGGACTCCATATCCATGTGGTTGGTTGGCTCATCCATAATCAGGATGTTTGGACGATGCATCATCAGTTTCCCGAACAGCATGCGGCCTTTCTCACCACCAGAAAGCACTTTTACTTTCTTCTTGATATCGTCCTGACCAAACAGTAAACGGCCTAAGATGCCGCGAACTGCCTGCTCATCGTCCTTCTCGGATTTCCACTGGCTCATCCAGTCGAATACGTTCAGCGTCTCATCGAATTCATATTCGTGATCCTGAGCGTAGTAACCGATTTTGGCGTTTTCGGACCATTTCACGCTGCCGCTGTCTGGCTCAAGGTCGCCTACCAGCGTTTTCAGGAGGGTTGATTTACCGATACCGTTGGCACCCAGAATGGCAACTTTCTCGCCCACTTCCAGCATCAAACCGAGGTTTTTAAACAGCGGACCGTTATCAAAACCTTTGGTGAGTTTTTCCACTTCCAGCGCGTTACGGAACAGCTTCTTGTCCTGCTCAAAACGGATGAATGGGTTCTGGCGGCTGGACGCTTTGATTTCGTCGAGCTGAATTTTGTCAATCTGACGGGCACGCGAGGTCGCCTGTTTAGATTTAGAGGCGTTGGCACTAAAGCGGCTCACGAAAGATTGCAGCTCAGCGATTTGCGCTTTCTTCTTGGCGTTATCCGCAGTCAGGCGCTCACGAGCCTGAGTGGCCGCCGTCATGTACTCGTCGTAGTTGCCCGGATAAACGCGCAGTTCGCCGTAGTCCAGGTCAGCCATGTGAGTACAGACCATATTCAGGAAGTGACGGTCATGCGAAATGATGATCATGGTGCTGTTACGCTCGTTCAGCACCTGCTCCAGCCAGCGAATAGTATCGATGTCCAGGTTGTTCGTCGGTTCGTCGAGCAGCAGAATTTCTGGGTCGGAGAACAGCGCCTGCGCCAGCAATACGCGCAGTTTAAAGCCCGGCGCGATTTCGCTCATCGGGCCGTAATGTTGCTCAACCGGAATACCCACGCCGAGCAGCAGCTCACCGGCGCGAGATTCCGCGCTGTAGCCATCCATTTCGCCGTAAGCCACTTCCAGATCGGCCACTTTATAGCCGTCTTCTTCGCTCATTTCTGGCAAGGCGTAAATACGGTCACGCTCTTCTTTCACGGCCCACAGCTCGGTGTGGCCCATGATCACGGTGTCGAGAACGGAGAATTTCTCGAACGCAAATTGGTCCTGACGCAGCTTACCCAGACGTTCGTTCGGGTCGAGCACGACGTTACCCGCGGAAGGAACTAAGTCGCCGCCGAGGATCTTCATGAAAGTGGATTTACCACAGCCGTTCGCGCCGATCAGGCCATAACGGTTGCCACCGCCAAATTTCACGGAAATGTTTTCAAATAACGGCTTGCTGCCGAATTGCATGGTGATGTTGTAAGTACTTAGCACAACGCTCGCTCTTAATTAGGAATGTGATTTGGCGCGCATTATGCCACAACGCCACAAGGAGATCGCCTATCGGCGTGGTCATTTTTCAGGCAGGTGGCAGGTATTTGTCTGAGGAGGAGCGTGATGAGGCAACCTAAGGCGTCGCGAGGGGTCAAAAAATCAAAATCACTCTGCTGAATGCCATAGATCACAGCCTGCCAGCAGCGCGACGCTAATTTGCGTTATTTTCGGAACCGAAGCCGTTTCAAGACCACTTATTGGAAAAATCCCCTGCTGTCAGGCGGGGCTCTATTTGCACTAACTGGTCAACTAAGCGAGACGTCATGGAAGTTCAAAAACAGGGACATCTGCCGAGCGAGCTGCTGCACAACGTTTTTTCTAACCTGAAAGATGATGCGAAATCGCTGGCGGCGATGTCAGAAACCGACAAGCACAGCCGCGCCAACGCGCTCTACACCTTCAGCACTTTCCCCGAGGGCGAGAAGCAGCAGCAGTTGCTTAAAGCCGTGCTCGGGCGGGACGAAAAAACCGTGCGTTTTATTCTTTCCAGCCGCATTAATCCTGAGTTGATTAATAAGCCGACGAATTTCCAGCACGGCTCGCACAATGCGTGGGCCTGCGCGGTATCTGGCTCAAGGAAGGATATTGTCAGCATGCTGGCGTCCTATCCCGGCGCGGTGCCGACGACAGAGAATCTGCGTCAGGCTCTGCTGCACTATGACTCCTCGCTCTTTCCCATCATGCTCAACAAAGCCCTGAGCGCCAATCCCAACCTGTTGCAAAAGGAAGGCACCGGCTTGCTTAATTCGGCAATTGGGCAGATGAAACATGAGCTCATTCCGTCGCTTATCCATCACGCTGGGGTGGATATCAATAACACGCTGGCGGACAGTAACCAGACGCCGCCGCTGGGCCGGGCGATTCAGCGTGGCGATAAGCAGAGCGTCAGCGCGCTGCTCAACTCGCCAAATATTGATGTCAACAAAGGCGACCGTCAGGGCAACACGCCGCTGCACATTGTGCTGAGTAAGGATTTGCCGAGCCGCAGCATGACCGAAAGCCTGCTCAACGACCGTCGCCTTAATCCTAATTTGAAGAATGCCAGCGGCCAGTCGCCGCTGCATATGCGCAGCCGGTTCAGCGGCGTGACCTTTATGCACAACCAGTATGTGAAAACCCTGTCCCAGCCCGACATGAAACCGATGAAACTGCTGCTGTCGCGCCCCGACGTCGATGTCAATTTGCAGGACACCCACAAGGGCGACACCGCGCTGCACATCTGCGCCAAATCCGGCAACAGCCAAGGCATTGCCCTGCTGCTCAGCCACCCGAACATCAATCTGAATGTAAAGAATCGACAGGGTGAGACGGCCCGTGACGTGGCAAAACGTTATAAAAACCCGGAGATCTCACAGATGCTGAAGCAAGATAATTCATTGATGAGTAAGGTGAAAAACTGGAAGATCTAGTTACGTATCTGCTGTCACGTTTTGTTAATTTTCAGCAGATGCAAATTTCCGTCACTTAACTTACACTCCGGCTCATGAAAACGATCCGTCTGCTTATTTTGCTCATTTTGTCCATTACGCTGCCCTCTCTGGGGCTGGCGTCGATGAACTTGATGGCGCAATGTAACCTGATGACGGAAACCTCCACCAGCGCGTCGACCATGTCCATGTCCATGTCCATGTCCATGTCCTCCATGGCAGGTATGAGCGGCATGGAGGGGATGCCTGATGACTGTATGGCGAGCAAAAGCGCGCTGTCATCCTCGCACGGCAAGCAGAAGAGCGGTCAAACCTGTAAGTTTGGCTCTAACTGCAACCTCAACACCATTTTGACCTCTTTTGCTCCGCTGAATTTGTCTGCGCCTTACCAAGCAGATGCTCAACCTACCCCAGAAACACCCTTTTCTCCTCCTCTTGAAGGCCAGTGGCGCCCTCCTCGGCTGGCGTGATTCTTAACGACTGTTAACGCCGTCCAGCCTGTGGCTTGGCGGAATAGGTATGCCTTCGCGCGTGCCGTTACTTTCATGGGATCACCACGATGTCCTTCAAATCGTTCTATCTTCCTGCCCAGCTTTTGCTGGTGGGAATTGCGCCCTTGGCTCACGCCGCTCCGCTGACTTTCAGCTATGCGGTGAGCAGCGCTTTACAGCAATCACCCGAACTCTCTGCCAGCCAGACCGCCGTGCGCTCGGCGCAATCCTCGGCCATTCCGGCCGGTGCTTTGCCTGACCCGAAACTGGTGACTGGCATCGACAACTTTCCGATTTCCGGCCCGGCCGCCAACTCCTTCACCGAAGAGTCCATGACCATGGAGAAGCTCGGTGTGATGCAGGATTTCCCTAACTCCGCCAAGCGTGACGCGCGGGAAGATGTCGCCAGCGCGCAAATTCAGCAGGCCGGTTCTCAACACAATGTGTTGCAAGTCGACGTGGCACAGGGCGCGGCCGTGGCGTGGATAACGCGCTATTACCTCGAGCAGCAGCTCGGCCTATTGCAGCAGCTTGAGCATGAAAATGACGCGCTGGGCAAAGCCCTTCAGGCTCAGGTGGTTTCCGGGCGCACGGGGCTTGCCGACTCGCTGAATGCCGATGAAAAACGGGCTGACTTGGCGGACCGCGAAGACCAACTGCGCCGCGAGCTGCGGGTCGCCACCGCCACCCTCAGCCGCTATATCGGTCAGGATGCCGAGCAGCCGCTGGTCGGCCACGCACCGGACCTGCCGGTGGATGGCGCGAGCTACATCAAGTCCTTGCAAAAAACTGCCAAAATTCAGGCTTTCAACAGTGATACCGCCAAGGCTAAAGCCGAGCTGCGCGCCGCCGAAGCAGAGAAAAAACCGGACTGGAGCGTGGAGCTTGATTACCAGCGCCGCGACCCGATGTACGGCAACATGGTGTCGGTGCAGTTCACCGTCGGCCTGCCGCTATTTGCTGCTAGCCGCCAAGACCCGATCATCGCCGCCAAAACGCTGGATCTCACCCAAGTCGGCGAACTGCGCGACGCCGCCATTCGCCAATTAACCAACCAGTTGGACAACGATCTCGCCGACTACGCCACCCTCGGGCGGCAGATTGCGCGCATCGACCAGCAGTGGCTGCCCCTCGCCCGGCAAAAAGTCTCTTTGCTCACCGCCAGTTATTCACGCGGCACCAGCGACAGCGCGGCTCTTATTAATGCCCGCAGCGCGGTGCTGGAGCAGCAACTGAGAAAAGCCGGTTTGCAAAGCCAGCGCGACCAGCTGGCCGCCGCCCTCTATTACACCTTTGCTGGAGTTCAATAATGAAAAGTAAACCCTTCAAGCTGGCGGCTCTGGCACTGCTTTGCATCGCGGCTGGCGGCGCTTCGGGCTATTGGCTGGCGAAAAGCCAAGCTCCGGCGGCGCAACAAGCTCCGGCCAAAACCGCCACGGCGGCCGAGCCGAAAGCCCTCTATTGGTATGACCCAATGGCTCCGGCCCAGCATTTCGACAAGCCGGGTAAGTCGCCGTTTATGGACATGCAATTGGTGCCGAAATACGCCGACGCGGCGGACTCAACAACGGCAGACAGCGGCGTGAAAATTGACGGCGGTATGGTGCAGAACTTGGCGATTCGGCTCGCCCCGGTAGTCCAAGGGCCAATCACCTCCAGCATTCGCGCCGTGGCTAACGTGGTGCTGAATGACCGTGAAGTGGCAATTGTGCAGGCGCGCAGCAACGGTTTCGTACAGCGCAGCTACCCGCTGGCGGCGGGTGACGTGGTGGCCGCCGGTGCGCCACTGGTCGATTTGCTGATGCCAGACTGGGCGGGCGCTCAGGCGGAGTATCTGGCCCTGTTGCACGGCGGTGACAGCACATTGCGTGCCGCAGCGAGACAGCGTCTGGTGCTGCTCGGCATGCCCGTTTCACTAATTAATCAGGTCACGCGGAGCGGCAAGGCCCAGCCGATCTACACCCTTACTGCGCCAATTGGCGGCGTGATTCAGTCACTCGACATTCGCCAAGGCATGACGGTGGCCAACGGCAGCACGCTGTTGCAGCTCAACGGCATTTCCAGCGTCTGGCTGCAAGTGGCGGTCCCGGAGTCGCAGGCCGCACAGGTGCAAAACGGCCAAACGGCGCAAATCAGCTTCCCGGCTTATCCGGGGAAAACATTTAGCGGCAAAGTCAGCGCCATCCTGCCGGTGGCCGAGGCGGCGAGCCGGACCTTAAACGTCAGGATTGAAGTCGCCAACCCGCAGCAGCTGATCAGGCCGGGGATGTTCGCGCAGGTTAGCCTGCAAAGCAGCAGCCCGGCTGACAGCCTGTCAGTGCCGAGCGAGGCGATTATTCGCACCGGCCTGCGCAACGTGGTAATTGTCAGCGAGGCTAACCACCACTTCGCGCCGGTCGAAGTGCAGCTTGGGGCTGAGTCCGCAGGCCGCACTCAGGTGCTCTCCGGCCTGCAAGCGGGCCAGCAGGTGGTGGCTTCCGGCCAATTCCTGATTGATTCAGAAGCCAGCCTGCAGGGCGTTCTGGACAAGATGGATACGGCGCAAAACGGAGGGACACAGCCATGATCGCCTTGCTGATCCGCTGGTCTATCGCTAACCGTTTTCTGGTGCTGATGGCGACGCTGTTTATCGCCGCCGCCGGGATCTGGGCCATTAATACCACGCCGGTCGATGCCCTGCCGGACCTCTCCGACGTGCAGGTGATTGTGCGCACCAGCTATCCGGGGCAAGCACCGCAAATCGTCGAGAATCAGGTCACCTACCCGTTGACCACCACCATGCTGTCGGTGCCCGGCGCGCAGACGGTGCGCGGCTATTCGTTTTTCGGCGACTCCTTCGTCTACGTGATTTTCAAAGAAGGCACTGACCTTTACTGGGCGCGTTCGCGGGTGCTGGAGTATCTCAGCCAAGTACAATCGCGCTTACCGGCGGGGGCGAAACCGGCTCTCGGGCCAGACGCCACGGGCGTTGGCTGGGTATATGAATACGCATTAGTAGATAAAAGCGGCAAGCACGACCTCAGCCAACTGCGCGGTATACAGGACTGGTTCCTGCGCTTCGAGCTGAAAAGCCTGCCGAACGTGGCAGAAGTTGCCAGCATCGGCGGCATGGTCAAGCAGTACCAGATTGTGCTCGACCCGGTGAAGATGGCGGCTTACCGCATTGCTCAGCAAACCGTGGTTAACGCCGTGCAGCAGGCCAATCAGGAAGCCGGGGGTTCCGTGCTGGAGCTGGCGGAAACCGACTATATCGTGCGAGCTTCGGGCTACCTGAAGACCCTCGACGACTTCAGGAAAATCCCTCTCAGCGTGGAGAACGGCATTCCAATTACGCTGGGCGACGTGGCGACGGTGCAAGTGGGGCCAGAACTGCGCCAAGGCGTGGCTGATCTCAATGGTCAAGGAGAGAGCGTCGGCGGCGTCATCGTGCTGCGTTCCGGCGAAAATGCTCGGGCAACTATCGCCAGCGTGAAGCAGAAGCTGCACGAGTTGCAGCGCAGCCTGCCGGACGGCGTGGAAGTGGTGCCGGTGTATGACCGCAGCAAGCTGATTGACCGCTCCATCGACAACCTCACGCATAAATTAATTGAAGAGTTTTTGGTGGTGACGCTGGTCTGCGCGCTGTTCCTGTGGCACTTCCGCTCGGCGTTGGTGGCGATTATCTCCCTGCCGCTCGGCATCATGATTGCCTTTTTGCTGATGCGCATTCAGGGCATCAACGCCAACATGATGTCGCTGGCGGGCATTGCGATTGCCATTGGCGCGATGGTCGATGCCGCCATCGTGATGATTGAAAACGCCCATAAGAAGATTGAGCACTGGCGCGCCGAGCATCCCGGCGAGAAGCTGGAAGGTCAGGCGCACTGGCAGGTGATTAGCGATGCGGCGACGGAAGTCGGCCCGGCGCTGTTCTTCAGCCTGCTGGTGATCACCCTGTCGTTTATTCCGGTCTTCACGCTGGAGTCGCAGGAGGGCAAGCTGTTCGGCCCGCTGGCCTTCACCAAAACCTACGCCATGGCCGGGGCCGCCCTGCTCTCCATCACGCTGGTGCCAGTGCTGATGGGCTTTTGGATCCGTGGGCGCATTCCCGATGAAACCCGCAACCCGATTAACCGTGGCCTGACTCGGGTCTATCGCCCAATGCTCAACTGGGTGCTGAATTGGCCTAAGCTGACGCTGCTGCTGGCTGTGCTGACGCTGTTCACCGTGGCGTGGCCGCTAGACAAGATTGGCTCGGAGTTTTTGCCGGCAATTGACGAGGGCGACCTGCTGTACATGCCGTCGGCGCTGCCGGGGCTGTCGGTCTCCAAGGCTTCGCAGCTGCTGCAACAGACCGACCGGCTGATTAAAACCGTGCCGGAAGTGCAAAGCGTGTTTGGCAAAGCCGGGCGCGCCGAAAGCGCCACTGATCCCGCGCCGGTCGAGATGTTCGAAACCACCATTCAGTTCAAGCCGCGTGACCAGTGGCGCAAAGGGATGACGCCGGACAAGCTGGTGAAAGAGCTGGACCGCGTGGTGAAAGTGCCGGGGCTGGCAAACATCTGGGTGCCGCCAATTCGTAACCGCATCGACATGCTGGCGACCGGGATTAAAAGCCCGATTGGCGTGCGTATTTTGGGGCCGTCGCTGGAGGCCATCGACCACACCGCGCAGGCCATCGAGAAGCTGGCGAAAGGCGTGCCGGGCGTGAACTCGGCGTTGGCCGAACGCCTGAACGGCGGCCACTACATCGACGTGAACATCAACCGCACCGAGGCCAGCCGTTACGGGCTGAACATTGCCGACGTGCAGGCGATTGTCTCCTCGGCGATTGGCGGGGCGAACATTGGCGAAACCGTCGAAGGGCTGGCGCGTTACCCCATCAACCTGCGCTATCCGCGTGAAATTCGTAACTCACTCAACGGACTGCGCGAGTTGCCGATTTACACGCCGTCTGGCCAGCAAATCACCCTCGGGACAGTCGCCGCGCTGGGCATCAGCTCAGGCCCAACCATGGTGAAAACTGAGAACGCCCGGCTCTCTGGCTTGGTGTATATCGACGCGAACAGCCGCGACGTGACCTCGGTGGTCGAAAAACTGCGCCACGCGGTGGACCAGCAACTGCAACTTCCGCCGGGGGTCAGCGTTGAGTACGCCGGGCAATTCGAATACCTGCAACACGCGGTGCAGCGCCTGAAACTGGTGGTTCCAGCCACCTTAGCCATCATCTTCCTGCTGCTGTATCTGATTTTCCGCCGGGTCGAAGAGGCCCTGCTGCTGATGTTCACCCTGCCGTTCGCCATGGTCGGCGGTATCTGGCTGCTCTACCTGCTCGGCTATAACTTGTCGATTGCCTCCGGCATTGGCTTTATCGCGCTGGCGGGCGTTTCAGCGGAGTTTGGGGTGATCATGCTGGTCTATCTGCGCCAAGCGATGCAGGCCCACAACCCGAACAACTTACCAATCTCAGCCCAAGAAATGGATCAAGTTATTCGTGAAGGCGCAACCCTGCGCGTCAGGCCGAAAGCCATGACCGTGGCGGTTATTCTCGCGGGACTGCTGCCGATTCTTTGGAGCGGCGGCACCGGTTCAGAAGTGATGAGCAGAATTGCCGCGCCGATGGTCGGCGGCATGATAACCGCCCCGCTGCTGTCGATGTTTATTATCCCCGCACTCTGGCGCCTGCTTGCCACGCGCCGCTTTGCACGCACCACCCCAAGTGAAAACACCTCAATCATTCAACACAAAGAAGGAAGGAAATAACATGTCTAAACTCATCAAAACCCTCGCACTGTCTGCCGTCATTTTCGCCGCTGCGCCGCAGTTTGCTTCTGCCACCAGCATGTCAGGCGACATGGCCGGAATGGATATGTCAGGCAATAGCGCCAAAAGTGATGTCGCCAAAGCCAGCGGCGTTGTCAAGAAAATCGACACCGCGAGCGGCATGGTGACCTTGCAGCACGGGCCAATTCCGGCTATCCAGTGGCCAGCCATGACCATGGGCTTCAAAGTCGCCGATCCGGCGCTGCTGAACACGATTAAAGAGGGAGAAGAGGTCGATTTCAGCCTGAAACCGGAAAACGGCAATCAGGTGGTGGTGGCGATAGCTGCCAAGAAATAAGCCCATAAAAAAACCCGGCTGCAAGGCCGGGTTTTTCACACTGTGCGCGAGGCGTCGGATTAGAAGTTGTAACCGATAACCGCGTAGTAACCCCAGCCGGTAGACTTCACGTCGAAGTTGCCGTTGCCGAAGTTCAGCTCTGCGCCATCTTGCCACTGGCCGCCGTTGTGGAAGTAACGCGCCACGAACGAGTAGTGCCAATGGGTGTAGTTCAGAGAAAGAATGTGGCTTGACGCGACAGAGTTGCTTGAACGCGCTTTACGGCCGTTCACGTCTGCGAAGTCGTTGTCACCTAAATCTGAACCCCAGTCGAAGTTAGTGAACCCGATGTAGCTCAGGTTACCGCCCCACAGTTGGGTCAATGGAACGAAATACTTCACTTTGAAACGGTAGCCGTCCCAGCTGTTTTCGTTCGCCGCACCGTAGTTTTCCCACTGGTATTTTGCATACACGTTCAGGGACAGGCTCATTGGCAGATGAGTATCGATATCGGTACCCAGACCCATGAACCACGTGTTCTGGCGGTTATCGCTGTTCGGGCCCATATCGTAGATATAGTTGTTCGCGAAGTACCACTCTTTGAACGGACCGAAGCTCAGGTCAGTGCCGGTTAGCTTATCGATAGAGAAGCGTGGTTCGATTTCCATAAACAGCGGAGAACCGTTCTTATCCCAGATACCGGTGTCGTTGCCGTTACCCGCGCCGAAGCTCTTAGGAATATCGATATAGCCGTAGAAATCGAACCAGTCTTTGTGTGCAAAGGCTTCATATTCCAGATAAACGTCGTTACGGATGGTTGGCCCGAAACGCGTATCCGCGCTGCCCACCACGTTAACGCTCTGGTGCCACCAGTCAGAAACGAATTCGCCTTGTGTGTCGTCAGCCAGCACGGTTGCGCTGTAAGACAAAGCTAAAAGTGCGCCAGCTGCAATTATTTTATTGTTCATTGATTTACCAGGGAGCGGTTAGAGAGCAACTCCTCGTGCCAGAAGGAGACAATTTTTTACGAAACAGTCAGGTCGGATTTACAGGTTATTGTCCTGCTATATCTGACTAAATGTTTAAAGCCGTAATTGGCGTGCCACATCACTACGCATAAAAAAGAATTCAAAACTGTGATCCGCAACCGATTGCGAGCCTTTAATACAAAGGCTGAGTAATTTCCAGCCGCCACAGTTCAGTTTCAAATTTTGTTAGCTAATAAATAGATTTGGTCAATGTTTGTCAATTTCTGTTTCATCCTCATACACATTTTGTGTGATTGCCGTCACACAAAGTTCATGAATGGATGCTAAGAGAGCGCAAAGAAAGCTTCGCAAATTGTGCCAAAGACGTACAACTGCCATTTGTCGTGCTATAGTAATGACAATTAGCCGAGTGAGAGAAGGAGTCTGTCATGGAGAGTAAAAATTCAGAGCTGCATTCCAAAAATGCCCCCATCCCTGCAATGCGTTTGTGGCAATCTGCGGGGCTTCCCGCAAGTGGAGGAATGAGTTTGATTAATGCCATACAGAAAGGTTTTTCAGTTGATAGTATCAATCGTCTGAATGCCGAACTGGGATGGTCAAAAATGGCACTATTGGAAATAATGGGGATCAACGAGCGCAGCTTTGCCCGCCGTAAAGCGGAAAACGGCCTGTTGAAAACGGAAGAGAGTGAGCGCGTCGCTCGCCTGATACGCATCGTGGATGCCGCCACCGATCTGTTCGAAGGCGACCGCAGCGCCGCCCTCGACTGGATTCGTCGCCCTGCCCCCGCGCTGGGTGGCGTGCCGCCGGTAGAGATGCTGGCTTCAGAAGCCGGTGCGTTAGAAGTTAACCGACTGATTGGCCGTCTGGAATACGGGGTCTTTGGGTGAGATTGTATCGCATCGTCAAGACCAAACATCTTTACACCGCGTGGTCAGGAACCGGCGCCCAACTTTACGGCGGGCGCTGGAATCCTCCCGGCAAGCCGGTGGTCTATCTCGCCACCAGCATCTCGCTGGCTATTCTTGAGATCATGGTCCATCTGCAAAGCAGTCTGTTAATGCAGTCTTACACCCTGCTGAGCATTGATATACCTGATGAAAAGCTGGAGCAGCTGGATATCGACAATCTGAGCGAAGACTGGAAAGATCCTTTGCCGCCGGACAGCACCCAAAGCCTCGGTGAAGCTTGGCTTCAGTCCGCCAGCAGCGTTGGTTTGCGCGTGCCATCGGTGATCGTGCCGAGCGAATTCAACGTGATTGTGAACCCGCTGCACCCTGATTTCGCCCCATTGCTGGCCAGTGTTGAAAAGCAGCCGATGGCCTTCGACCCGCGCCTGATTTAACGCGACCGTCTTTAACGCGAACGGTCACTGCGATAAATCAGCCACAGCGCGATAGCCAGACAAGGGATCGCCGCAAGCCGATGCCACGAAAGCCCAATGGTTGGGTTGTGCAACCAGCCAAAGTTATCAATCAGCATCCCCATCGCCAGCTGGCCGAGGATCACCGCGACCGTGGCGGCTGCGGCACCAATGCGCGGCACGGCAATCACCATGATGATGATGTAAGGCACGCCAAACAGCGCCCCCATCAGTTGCCACTTCGGCACGGTCAGCAGCGTGGCGGATTGCGGAGTCTGCAAAAATAGCACCAGCAATGCGGTAATAGCGGCACCCACGCCGAAGGTCAGGAAGGCGCTTTTTAACACGCCAACTTGCTCACCTAACTTGCCGTTTACCGCCGCCTGCATGCTCAGCGCGGCACCGGCGATCACCGCCAAAACTATCATAATCAGTTCAGTCATTTTCAGCTCCAGGCAATCAAAATCAGCGCCGCGACGATAAACACCAGCGCCAGCAGGCGCTCACCGCCAACCTTTTTGGCCGTGGTGCCAAACCAGCCAAAATGGTCAATCAACAAGCTTTTCGCCACCTGCCCAGAAAGCACGGCAATCATGGTCAAGCCGATACCAATCACCGGCGTTGCCAGCGTCAGCACAATCACATACACCGGACCTAGCGCGCTGCCGAGCATCTGCCAGCCCGGCAATTGGTTGTAAGACACCGCGTTGCGCGGGCCGAAGAACAGCACCAGCAAGCCTGTCAGCACTGTTCCCACGCCGAAAATACTCAGCGTCGCCCACAGATGGCCGACCTCAGTCCCCAGCGGGCCAATTAGCCCCGCCTCCATCGACAATCCCATTCCCGCCAGCACAACCAGCAGTATTAACAACAGATTCATGATTTTCCTGTTAAGCCATTCGCAAAGATGCGGACTATAGCGTGGCATTTCATTGCTAAAAACAGGACAATCTCGAAAATACCTTTGCGAGATACGCACAGATGGAAGGTTTCAATCAGATCAATTTCAAGTCGCTCAAGCTGTTTGTCGCGGTCTTAGATGTGGGGAATTTTTCCGAGGTGGCGCGGCGCGAAGCCCTCTCCCCCTCCAGCGTGTCGCGGGTTATCCAGCAGATGGAGCAAGCCCTGCAAACCCAGCTGCTTTATCGCAATACGCGCGCCATTAGCCCAACCGAGTCCGGCAAGCTGTTAGGCCATCATGCTCGGCAGGTGTTAGACCAAATCGCCCAAGCCGAGCGCGGTTTGCAAGAGCAAGATCTCGAGCCTAGCGGGCTGGTAAAAATTAACGCGCCGATTGTCTTCGGCCAGCGCCATATCGCCCCATGGCTGCACGAGCTGTGCGCCCGTTATCCCAAGTTGCAGATTGAGCTGATGCAAACCGACGATTTTGTCGATCCACTGCACGACGCCACGGACTTGCTGATCCGCATTGGCGTCATGGCTGATTCCACCCTGCAAGCCCGTACCTTGGCCGTGCAGCGTTACTGCCTCGCCGCCAGCCCCGGCTATCTGGCAAAAGCCGGTACGCCAGCGTCTCCCGAGGATCTCCTGCAACACAGCTGCTTAGTTTTCAAAGGCTACGTCGGATCCCAGCGTTGGTTCTTCCGCCCGAAGTCCTCTGAAGAATGGCAAGCTTACAGCCTGCGCGGCGTGCTCACAGGCAACAACGCCGAAACCCTGACTCAGGCAGCCATCAACGGCATGGGTCTGGTGGTGTTCCCTACATGGCTGATTGGCGAGGCACTGCACGACGGCCGACTGGTCAGCGTGTTGGAGGAGTATCAAGTGTCAACCCAGCTTGAAACCCCCACCATTTCAGCGCTCTACCCACAGGGGAAACGGCTGTCGCTGAAGGTGCGGGCGGTGATTGATTTTCTGGTAGAGAAATATGGGGAGAGGCCTTATTGGGATACGGGTAATTGAGGAATTACTGGGCCTTTTTAAATTCAACTTCAAGTTCAAAACCTTGCGTTGCCACGCAAACTGGCCCAGAAGGCGCGTAAGCGCGCGCCCTCTGGACTCCCGCGCTTTTTATTGCTGGGAGATCGAGGCTGCGCAGGGTTGGAATGGACGTGTTTCAGGCACCTTAGTGATCGTCGCGAAGTGCCGCCGCTTAGGCGGTTCCCTCAGTTCGGGTTCGAGCCATAGGTCTCGAACCACTCCCTCGGCGTCACTTCTGAACGCGACTTACTGGCATCTCAACCGAGCCGTTTCAGTGGGGTTTGTCTTGCTCCCTCCCCTACTTAGGGGAGGGTTGGGGTGGGGTATTTCTCGCCTAAACTACTGAGTTTTCTGCAATACCCCCTCCCAGCCTCCCCCTTTTCAGGGGGAGGAGCAGAACGTCGCTCCCCTGAAACGGCATGGTGTAAATGCCAGTAAGTCGCGTTCAGAAGTGACGCCGAGCAAGAGGTGGAAAACCGCGTGTTTTTTTACGCGGGTTGGAATCCCGCAGCGAGGGTACCGCCTAAGCGGCGGCACTTCGCGACGAACACGATGGCTGCTGAAACATGTCCATTCCAACTCTGCGCAGCCTCGATCTTCCCGCAGCAAAAAACGCAGGATTCCAAAGGGTTTCGTTTAAAACCCTTTGGGCCAGTGTGGGCGGCGAGCCCACGGTTTTGACCTTGACCTTAAAGTTCACCGTTCTGGCCGCCCGCCCCTAACTTCATACTGATATGCGGGATCCCATCTTCATCATAAATATCCGTGTAAGCTACAAACCCGAAACTGCCGTAGAATTTCTGCAAGTGTGCCTGAGCGGAAAGGATAATCTCGGCGTCGGGCCAGTGCTTCTTACAAGATTGCAGCGCCCTTTCCATTAGCTGATAACCGAGCTTCAGGCCTCGGGCGGCGGGGGCGATGATCACGCGGCCGATGGCCACTTCGCCGTCGAGATCGAGGATACGCAGGTAAGCCACTGGCAGGCCATTTTGCCAGCCGATGATGTGGCGGTTTTCGCCGACTAAATCACGGCCATCAATATCCTGATAGGGGCAATTTTGCTCGACCACAAACACTTCGCTGCGCAGGGCCAGAATGGCGTAAAGCTGGGCGACATTGAGTTTACTGTGGTGTATATCCTGCCAAAGAATGTCCTTGTTTGAATCAGTCATAAAGTTCTCGCTCCTGCCAAGCTGTGCCGTAGCCAAAAAAAAGAGATAACCCGAAGGTTATCTCTTTTATCATGTCCAGACGATAAAGACATTCTAGCTATTTATCAGAGTGATGGTTTAGCCGCTTCTTTTCTGACTGGCGCGCCGTTGGCCTGATAATAATCCGCCGTGCTTTTCGGCAAGGCTTCGCGCCCACGGATCTTATCGGCGATTTTCTCGGCGATCATGATGGTGGTCGCGTTCAAGTTACCGGTGATGATTTGCGGCATGATTGACGCATCCACCACGCGCAGACCTTGCATGCCGTGTACGCGGCCCTGCCCGTCGACTACGGCCATCTCGTCGCTACCCATTTTGCATGAACAAGACGGGTGGAACGCCGTCTCGGCATGTTCACGGATAAAGGCGTCGAGCTGCTCGTCGGTCTGAACATCTACGCCGGGGCTGATTTCTCGGCCACGGTACGGGTCCAGCGCTGGCTGGGCCATGATCTCACGGGTGATACGAATCGCATCGCGGAACTCGTGCCAATCCTGCTCGCTCGACATGTAGTTGAACAATATGCTTGGATGCTGGCGCGGGTCTTTCGACTTCACCTGCACGCGACCGCGACTTGGCGAACGCATCGAACCGACGTGAGCCTGGAAACCGTGCTCATTCACCGCGTTACTGCCGTTGTAGTTAATGGCGACCGGCAAGAAGTGGTACTGAATGTTCGGCCACTCAAACTCTTCGCGGCTACGGATAAAACCACCGGCCTCGAACTGGTTGCTGGCACCTACACCAGTGCCGTTGAACAGCCACTCGGCACCGATTTTCGGCTGGTTGAACCATTGCAGCGCCGGATAGAGCGACACAGGCTGAGTACAGCTGTACTGCAAGTACATTTCCAGATGGTCCTGCAAGTTCTCGCCAACACCCGGCAAGTCATGCACCACGGGAATATCCAAGCTGTTTAGCAGTTCGGACGGGCCGACGCCGGAGCGTTGCAGAATCTGTGGAGAAGCAATCGCTCCGCCGCACAGCAGCACTTCGCGTTTGGCTTTTGCCGTTTTCGCGTTGTATTCGTCGCCTTTGAAGTAGCTGACGCCAACCGCGCGCTTGCCTTCAAACAGAATCTTGTCAGTCATCGCATGAGTGACAATAGTCAAGTTGGCACGAGGCTTGGCCTGATCCAAATAACCCCGCGCGGTACTGGCGCGTCGGCCTTTTGGCGTCACGGTACGGTCCATCGGGCCGAAACCTTCCTGCTGGTGACCGTTCAAGTCGTCGGTACGCGGATAACCGGCCTGCACGCCTGCTTCAATCATGGCGTGGAACAGCGGGTTATTGCCATTCTTCGGCGTCGCAACGCTCACCGGACCATCGCCGCCGTGGAAATCGTTCGGCCCGATGTCACGAGTTTCTGCTTTGCGGAAGTACGGCAAGCAGTCGAGGTAGCTCCAGTCTTCCAGACCCGGCGCTTTCGCCCAGTTGTCGAAGTCCATCGCGTTACCACGGATGTAACACATACCGTTAATCAGCGACGAGCCGCCCAGCCCTTTACCACGGCCACACTCCATGCGGCGGTTGTTCATAAATGGCTCTGGGTCAGTTTCATAGGCCCAGTTGTAGCGCTTGCCCTGAAGGGGGAAAGCCAGCGCCGCAGGCATCTGCGTGCGGAAATCTAAACGGTAATCCGGGCCACCCGCTTCCAGCAGCAGTACGTTGACGTTGCTGTCTTCGGTTAAACGGGTCGCTAATACGTTGCCGGCTGAACCGGCACCAATGATGATGTAATCGTAATCCATTCAATTCTCCTATGCGGTGGCGGATTAAAAGACCGAACTGTATTCGCCCAGCTCAACCTGCACGGATTTAATCTGAGTGTAATGCTCGAGGGTGCTCACGCCGTTTTCGCGGCCTACGCCAGAGTGCTTGTAGCCCCCAACTGGCATGGCGGCGTCAGACTCGCCCCAAGTGTTAATCCAGCAAATACCGGCTTCCAACTGGTGGATAACGCGGTGTGCGGTGTTCAAGTCCTGAGTTACCAAGCCCGCTGCCAGTCCGTATTCGGTGTCGTTGGCGCGGCGCACCACTTCTTCTTCGCTCTCGTAAGACAGAATGCTCATTACCGGCCCGAAGATCTCTTCGCGGACGATTTTCATGTCGTCTTTACAGTCGGTGAACACCGTGGGTGCGACATATGCGCCCTTGGCGTAATCGCCAATGATGATGCGCTCACCACCGGCCAACAGGCGTGCGCCTTCGCTTTTGCCGCTTTCGATGTAACGCAGCACGGATTCCATGTGAGCGAAGCTGACCAGTGGGCCGAAGTTGACGTTTTCGTCAGTCGGGTCACCGAGACGGATGCGCTGTACGCGCTCCAGAATTTTGGCTTCAAACTCTGCTTTACGGGCTGCTGGCACAAACACGCGGGTGCCGTTGGTGCAGACCTGACCGGAGCTGTAGAAGTTCGCCATCATGGCGATATCTGCGGCTTTATCGAGATCGGCGTCTGGGAAGATGATCAGCGGAGATTTACCGCCCAGCTCCATAGTGACCTCTTTCAGCGTGGAGGCCGATGCGCTAGCCATCACTTTCTTGCCGGTCGCTACGCCGCCGGTGAAAGAGACTTTAGCGATGTGCGGGTGGTCAGTCAGAGCTTGGCCGACGCTCGCGCCGCTGCCGGTTACCACGTTAAACACGCCATTCGGCACGCCAGCTTCGGTGAAGATCTCAGCCAGTTTCAGCGCGGTCAGCGAGGTCACTTCGCTCGGTTTGAAAATCATCGCGTTCCCTGCGGCCAGCGCCGGAGCGGACTTCCACAGCGCGATTTGAATCGGGTAGTTCCATGCGCCAATGCCTGCCACTACGCCCAGCGGCTCGCGGCGGGTGTAGACGAAGGAAGAGTCACGCAGTGGGATCTGCTGACCTTCGAGCGCAGGGATAAGCCCGGCGTAGTACTCAAGCACGTCAGCGCCAGTGACGATATCCACGGCGGTAGTTTCAGACAGCGGCTTACCGGTGTCAGCGGTTTCGATAGCTGCCAGCTCGTCGTTACGGTCGCGCAGAATATCTACTGCGCGGCGTAAAATGCGCGAACGCTGCATCGCGGTCATTGCCGCCCACTCTTTCTGGCCTTTAATCGCCGCGTTAACCGCCAGATCAACGTCTTCTGCGGTGGCGTTTGGCAAGGTGGCAATGACTTCGCCATTGGCCGGGTTGATGGCGTCAAACGTCTCGTTGCCGGTGCTTTCCTGATAGCGTCCATCGATATACAGTTTTTGTGTGCCGTAGCGGGACATAATTAACTTCTCCTCGGTCAGTGCGGTCTGAATTAGGCGTTCGGCGCGGCGGCCGAAATTTGTGACTCAATGAAGCGATAGGTTATCTGTAACGCTTCTTCGCGGTTAAACGGCTTGCCGCTCAGGGCGGACCGCAACCACAGGCCGTCGATCAATCCGGCCATACCTTTTGCGGCAACGCGCGCCGCGTCTTTCGGTAGAAATCGCCTAAACTCAGAACATAAATTTGAATAGAGTCGGCGACTGTTCACTTGCTGTAAACGGTGCAACTGCGGGTGATGCATGCTGCTGGCCCAAAAAGCCAGCCAGGTCTTCATTGCGGCGCCATTGGTCTGGCTGTCGTCGAAGTTGGCCTGAGCAATCGCGTGCAAACGTGCTGTTGGTGCATCGTCATCCAGCTGCGCCAGTCGCGCCTGCACCCCTTCCCCCAAGTGACTGAGCAAATAACGCATGGTGGCTTCCAACAAACCATTCTTGTCACGGAAATAGTGACTGATGATGCCGTTGGACACTCCAGCGCGGCGGGCAATTTGCGAAATCGATGCTTCATGCATCCCGACTTCGTTCACTGCTGCCAGCGTTGCCTCAATCAATTGCTGCCGTCTAATTGGCTGCATTCCTACTTTGGGCATGGGTACAACTCCTGAAAAATCGGTCTTCCGAAACCTATTTTTTAACCATGATTTCGGACGTTCTTAACCTTGTTGCTGACTCTATTTAACTTTTTTTTGATTGAACGTTCAATCAAAAATGCATATATTTTATTACCAATACGTTAGTAATTTGTATGAGAAATGCATTATAAATGGATGAAGTAACCTGCTAACTATCTGAAAATAAGTTAATTAATAACCTAACAGGGGAAACGATGGCTGCTGTCGATACGACGGATAAACTGTCCGAGAAACCACGGGATAAATTGAACGGCGTGGTGTTTTTCACGTCCGCCGGTTTAATTTTAGCCTTCACGCTGATGTCTATTTTTTATACCGAACTGTCGGGAAAATGGCTCAGTAGTGCATTGAATTGGGTATCAGCAACTTTCGGCTGGTATTACATGTTGGCTGCTACGCTGTACATCGTGTTTGTAGTGTTCATTGCCTGTTCGCGCTTCGGCTCGATCAAACTCGGCCCTGAACAATCCAAACCCGAATTCAGCATGATGAGTTGGGCTGCGATGTTGTTCGCCGCTGGGATAGGCATCGACCTGATGTTCTTCTCCGTGGCCGAGCCGGTAACGCAATATATGTTGCCGCCGGAAGGTCAGGGTCAGACGCTGGAAGCTGCGCGTCAGGCGATGACCTGGACGCTGTTCCACTACGGCCTGACCGGCTGGTCCATGTATGCGCTGATGGGTATCGCGCTGGCTTACTTTAGCTATCGCTACAACCTGCCGCTGACCATTCGTTCGGCTCTATACCCCATCTTCGGCAAGCGCATTAATGGCCCGATCGGCCACAGCGTGGATATCGCGGCGGTAGTCGGCACCATCTTTGGTATCGCCACCACGCTGGGTATCGGCGTGGTGCAGCTGAACTACGGCCTCAATGTCCTGTTCAAAATTCCGGAAAACCTCACGGTGCAGGCATCGCTTATCCTGCTGTCGGTGATTATGGCAACAGTGTCGGTAACCTCTGGCGTTAATAAAGGTATCCGTATTCTGTCCGAGCTGAACGTGCTGCTGGCACTGGGCCTGATCTTGTTCCTGCTGTTCTTCGGTAATACCGAGTTCTTGCTGAACGCGTTGGTGCTCAACATTGGCGATTACATTAACCGCTTTATGGGCATGACTCTCAACACCTTTGCCTTTGACCGCCCTACCCAGTGGATGAATAGCTGGACGCTGTTCTTCTGGGCGTGGTGGGTTGCCTGGTCGCCGTTTGTCGGTCTGTTCTTGGCGCGTATCTCACGTGGCCGTACTATCCGTGAGTTCGTACTGGGTACCTTGATCATTCCGTTCGTGTTTACCCTGCTGTGGCTGTCGATTTTCGGTAACAGCGCGCTGTACCAGATCATTCACGGTAACTTGAGCTTCGCCAACGAAGTGATCGCCCACCCTGAGCGCGGCGTTTATAGCCTGCTGGCGCAGTATCCGGGCTTTACCCTGAGTGCTTCCGTCGCCACCATCACCGGCCTGCTGTTCTACGTGACGTCGGCGGATTCCGGCTCACTGGTGCTGGGTAACTTCACCTCGAAGCTGGCGGACATCAATAACGATGCCCCGAACTGGTTACGCATTTTCTGGTCTGTCACCATCGGCGTGTTAACGCTGGGCATGCTGATGACCGACGGCGTCTCTGCGCTGCAAAACGCCACGGTTATCATGGGCTTGCCGTTTAGCTTCGTTATCTTCTTCATCATGGCCGGTTTGTATAAATCGCTGCGGCTGGAAGATTATCGCCGTGCCAGTACCCAGCAGTCTCTGGCTCCGATTGCGGTCAGCGGCGGCGACGCGGTGCTTAACTGGAAACAGCGTTTATCCCGCGTGATGAACTATCCGGGTACCACCCATACGCAGAAGATGATGGATACCGTGTGCCGCCCGGCGATGCTGGACGTGGCGCAGGAACTGGAGCTACGCGGTGCCAAGGTCGAGTTCAGCGAGCACGAGCCGGAGGAGGATGAGAAAATCAACCACCTCGAGCTTATTGTGGCGCTGGGCGAGGAGCAGAACTTTGTCTACCAGATTTGGCCTGTGCGCTACGCCGTTCCTGCGTTTACCTATCGCGCTCGTGCCGGTAAATCGCACTACTACCGTCTGGAAACCTTCTTGTTAGAAGGTACGCAGGGCAATGACCTGATGGACTTCACCAAGCATCAGGTGATCAATGACATTCTGGACCAGTACGAACGTCATCTGAACTTCCTGCACATCAACCGTGAAGCGCCGGGTAACACCCTGACCTTCCCTGAGCAGACGATTTAATCCTCAACCGCTCAGTTAGCACGATAAAAAACCCGCCTCGGCGGGTTTTTTGTTGGCTACTCAAAAACCTGCTCCGTTTATTGGCGCAAGAAAGGCAACACCTTCTCCAGCAGAAGCTCCGGCTGTTCTTCTGCAATGTAGTGTCCGCAAGGTAGCGCCTCGCCTGTTACCTGTTCAGCCACCTTCGCCCATTCCTCCAGCGGCTTAAAACATTTGCCGACAGTGCCCTGCTCGCCCCACAGGATCAACAGCGGACATTGCACTTTGCGAGACGCCTCGAGATCAATCTGGTCGTGTTGCAGGTCAATCGACGCCGAGGCTCGATAGTCCTCGCAAATTCCGCGCGCCGTGCCATCAAGTTGCAGACAGCGCAAATAATCTGCGTATGCTTCGTCGGTGAAGGGTTGCATACCGGCGCTGCGGCTGCCCATTACGCTGCGCAGGTACAGATCAGCATCATGAGAGATTAGGGCTTCTGGGAGTGGCGCGGGGCGAATCAGGAAGAACCAGTGCCAATAGGCGCGAGCAAATTCTTCGTTGGTTTGCTGGTACATAGAGAGCGTCGGCGCGATATCCATCAGCACCATACGCTTTATAGCCTGCGGATGGTCGAGGGCCAGACGGTGCGCCACGCGAGCGCCACGGTCGTGGGCAATCACGCTAAATTGCTTGAAGCCCAATGCCAGCATCAGCTCGTACTGGTCCTGCGCCATTTCGCGCTTGCTGTAGAGGTAGTGTTCGGCGTCTGGCTCCGGCTTGCCACTGTCGCCATAGCCGCGTAAATCGGCTAGTACCACGGTGTATTGTGAAGTCAGGTACGGCGCGACTTTATGCCAAATCGCCTGCGTTTGTGGGTGCCCGTGTAGCAATAGCAAGGGTTCGCCTTGGCCCGCTATGCGGTAGGCAATGTCAGTACCGTTAACGGCAATCCGACCTTGGGTAAAATGTTCGAGCATGGGTTTTCTCCTTTTTTACCCATCTTAGCCATTGCCCTGTTGGCAACAAGGTCATAACTGGAGATCGGCTATTCACGGATCGTGTTTTGAAGCACCACACTCAGGCCATTGCTCGGACACCTGGAAGTTGCGACGCTGGGTTATCCACTTAGTTTCTCAGGGCAATAAAATGAAACCAAGAACGCTATATGAAAAGCATATCGACAGTCACAGCGTCCGCACTCTGGATGACAAGGGCCACGTGCTGCTTTACATCGACCGTCAGGTGATTAATGAGTACACCAGTCCGCAGGCGTTTAGCGGCCTGCGCGACGCCGGACGCCGCGTGTGGCGGCCTGAGACTTCGCTCGCGGTGGTTGACCACGTTAACCCAACCGCGCCAGTGCGTACTCGCCAAATGCCAGACGCGGGCGGAGCGCGGCAGGTCTCCTATTTGGCGGAAAACTGCCAAGAGTTCGGCATTGAGCTGTTTGATATTTTAGACAAACGTCAGGGTATTGAGCACGTGGTGGCCCCTGAACAAGGCTTTATCTTGCCGGGCATGATGATCGCCGCCGGAGACAGCCACACCACTACCTATGGCGCGCTGGGCGCGTTTGGTTTCGGCATCGGCACTTCAGAAATTGAACACCTGCTGGCGACCCAAACCTTGGTGTACAAAAAGCTGAAAACAATGCGCGTGACGGTCAACGGTAAGCTGGCAAACGGCATTACCGCCAAAGACGTGGTGATGGCACTGGTGGCGAAAATCGGCGCGGCGGGTGCAACCGGCTACGCCATTGAGTTCTGCGCCCAAGGCATCGACATGCTGAGCGTTGAAGGCCGAATGACCATCTGCAATATGGCAGTCGAAGCCGGTGCGCGCGGCGCATTTATGGCACCGGACGAAAAGGTATTTGAGTATTTGAAAGACAAACCGCGCGCGCCGAAAGGCCAGCAGTGGCTCGACGCCGTTGCCGTGTGGAAGGGAGAGTTACACAGCGACGCCGACGCCGTGTTTGACCGCGAAGTGGAACTCAACGCCGAGGAGATTGCCCCGATGGTCAGCTGGGGAACCAGCCCGGATCAGGCGTTGGCCATTAACGGCCAAGTGCCGGACCCGTCAGCCGAGCCGGATGCTTCTCGCCGCAAAGATTTGCAGCGCGCCTTGAACTACATGGGCCTGCGCGCCGGTCAGCCGCTGAATAGCATCAATATCAGCCACGCGTTTATTGGCTCCTGCACCAATGCGCGTATTGAAGATTTGCGCGCGGCGGCCGAGGTGGTTCGCGGCAAAAGCGTGGCATCGACGGTGCGGGCGATGATTGTCCCCGGCTCTAGCCAAGTGCGCGCACAGGCCGAAGAAGAAGGCTTGGCCGAGATCTTTATTCAGGCTGGTTTCGAGTGGCGTCAGTCAGGCTGCTCAATGTGTCTGGCGATGAACGACGACGTGCTGTCACCGGGCGATCGCTGCGCATCGAGCACCAACCGTAACTTTGAAGGCCGTCAGGGTGCCGGAGCCCGTACCCATCTTATGAGCCCGGCGATGGTCGCCGCCGCCGCCATTCGCGGCCATCTGACCGACGTTCGCGAAGTGTGAGGAGAGAACCATGCAAGCTTTTAACGTATTAACCGCCGTTGCCGCCCCGCTGACTGCGGCCAACGTCGATACCGACGTGATCATGCCAAAGCAATTCCTGAAAGGCATTGACCGCAATGGCTTAGATAAAGGCGTGTTCTTTGATTTGCGCTTTTTGACCGACGGCTCGCCGGATCCGGAGTTTATTCTCAACCAGCCTGAGTGGCAGTCGGCCAAGTTTCTGGTGGTTGGGCCGAACTTTGGCTGTGGCTCGAGCCGTGAGCACGCGGTGTGGGGGCTTAAACAGCTGGGCATCAGGGCGCTGATTGGCACCACCTTCGCCGGGATCTTCTTCGACAACTGCCAGCGTAACGGTGTGCTGACGGTGCAGCTTTCGCCCGAGCAATGGTCCAAAGTCGCGGAACAGATCGCACAGCCGCAGACCAATGAAATCACCCTCGACCTGCCTGAGCAGAGAATCAGCCTGCGCAATGGTGAGCAGATTGATTTCAATATCGATGAACTGAGCAAGCTGTCACTGCTCAACGGTCTGGACGCTATCGGCAATACCCTGCGTTACAGCGACGATATTCGCCAATTCCAGCAGACGCATTTGCAAAACAACCCGTGGCTGGCGTGAAGCACTCTCGGTGAGTTTTAGGTTCTGAATGTTGAATGAGGCAGGTGATTTGCGCCGTGACAATCGCGGCGCTAGCCGAGCAGCTGACTGAAGCGTTGCTGGAAGAATTCGACACAGACCCGCAGCTTGGCGGACTCCGCCAAACGCGTAGGATAGACTGCCCAGACGCTGGCAGGCTGCGAGTAAGCCGGTAAAAGCTGCACCAGCTCGCCGCTGTCGAGATAGGGCTGGACGTCCCACTGCGAGCGCAGAATGATGCCATGGTGCTTTAGCGCCCATTGCAGCACCACTTCGCCACTGTTCGACGACAGCGCTCCTTTAACGCGAATTCGCTGCTCTTCGCCCTCTGCCGTCACTGACCAGATGCCAAAAGGGTTATCGCGCTCTTTAAGCACCAGACACTGGTGTTGGGTTAACGCCTCCAGCGACTCCGGCACGCCGTGCGCCTTGAGATAGTCCGGCGAGGCACAGAGGATGCGCTGATGCTGGGCCAACTTTTTGCCAATGTGCTGCTCGGGGATGTCATCCCCCACCAGAATTTCTAGATCTACGCCCTCGGCCACCAGATCAATCACCCGATCGTACAAGTCGAGGCGCAGACTAAGCTGCGGATAGCGTTCCGCCAGCTCCGCCACGGCGGGCGCGACGTGACAACGGCCAAAGCCGAACGAACTGCAAATATGCACATTGCCACGCGGCTCGGTGCGGGAATCAGACAGGTCGCCGATAAACTGGTCAAAGTTATCCAGAATTTGCAGCGCCCAGCGCTGGGCCCGCTCCCCTTCCTCGGTCAGGCGAATGCCGCGCGTGGATCGGTGCAGCAGGCGCGCACTCAGTGCCTCTTCAAGAATCTGAATGCGCTTGCTGACGTAGGCCGGTGACTGGCCTAGCTCGGTGGCGGCAGCGGCAAAACTCTGCTTATTCACCACCGCCAGAAAGACCCGCAGGTCTTCCGCTAGGGGCAATCTGTCGCGTTCGCTGGTCATGAGGAGAGCCCAAAGTCAGTCTGCAACTGCGCGCTATCGTGCTCGGCGTGGTGAACGTCGCGGCTTTTCACCCCGGCGTTATCCATTTTTTCGCGTGCTTCTTGAATGTCACCGCTGTCGATTTGCAGCTTCTCCTGATCTTTCCCCTGCTCCGGCGTTAACGCCAGTTCCACCATAATCGGGAAGTGATCGGAGCCCATAGGCTCAAGGCGCTGAAGGTCAATCAGGGTGAACTCTTTACTGTGGAAAACGTGGTCCAGCGGCCAGCGCAGGAAGGGATAGCTGGCGTGGAAAGTGTTGTACATGCCGCGCCCGCGACGAGGGTCAAGCAGGCCGCTAACCTTCATAAACAGCCGCGTAGTGCGCGACCACGCCACGTCGTTGAGGTCGCCAGTCACAATGGTCGGGTAGCTGGCGCGTGAAGCCGTGTGCCCCACCGCCACCAGTTCGGCATCGCGATTGGTGGATTCATCATCTTCCGTCGGGCTTGGCGGCATCGGGTGCAGGCAGTGCAGCACCACCTGATGACCAGAGGTTAATTCAGCGCGGAAATGCATTGAAGGGATGCCTTCAGCCACTAAGTACTGAATTTTCGCGTCGAACAGCGGCAAGCGAGAATAGACGTGCATGCCGTAGAGGTTATCCAGCGGGCATTTGATGCTGTGCGGATAGTCACCTTCCAGCGGCGACATCTGCTGCTCCCACCACAGGTCGGTTTCCAGCAGCACCAGAATGTCCGGGCGGTTTTTCTCGACGATTTCTAGCAACTTGGCGCTGTTGCGGTTGGTCATCAACACATTACAGTTGATGATTTTGATGTGCGGATGGCCGTTCGGCACGGTTTTCTTCACCTGCACCGGGTAGAGCCGGGTATAGGGCAAGATCCACCATGCCTGATAGAGCATACAGGCCAGCGACAGCAGGATGATAAGCGTGGCGAGTGGGCCGCCAAACGGCAAGACCCACAGTTCGGTGAGTAAAAACAGCAATGACAGCGTGGCCATTTGCAGTCGCGGGAAGTCCCAAACTCTCACCCACCAGCGTTGATTCTTCGACAACGGCAATAACGTCAGCAGCGCCATAATAACGGTCAGCACGCTGACGATAATTCGCAGTGAATCCATTGATGCTTAGCCCTTCCCGTCTGCCACATGACACCAGTTGCGCTGCTCGACAATCCCGCCATTTGGCGAGGTATAGCCGATACAGCCTAAAATCGAATCAAACAGCTTTTCATGGAACACCGGCGTTTTATCCGCAGCCAACTTTTGCAGCTGATCGAAACCGGCACGGTTATGGTCATCAGACAAGAACTTGTCAGAAGCCCACACCATGATCGGCACTGTACGCTGCTCTATTGGCGCGTGGTCACGCGGTGTCCCGTGGAAATGCATGCTTTTGGAAATAGATTCGCCGTGGTCAGAAGCATAAAACACGATGGCGTTCTTGTCGCGCAGTTGATTGAACACCTGCTCAAGGAAGTAGTCGGTATACAACAGCGAGTTATCGTAAGCGTTGATCATCTCTTGCGTCGAGCAGGAGTCGTCGATGCCCATGCACTCAGGCTGATACTTGGCGAAAGAGCGCGGATAACGGTCGGAATAGAGGTAATGCGAGCCTTTGGTGTGCAAAATGATCAGATGCTGGCCCTTAGGATAGTGGTCCATCGAGTCCTTCATCTCATCCACCAGCAACATGTCATCCACCGGCTTACCGGCGTTACGCTTTTCGGAAGCGATGTTTTCACGCAGCGAGTAGTCATTCACGCGGGTCTTGTTGTAGAACCACGCCTCACTCTGCATGGAGTAAAGCTCAGAACTCCAGCCATTGCTCTTCAGCACGGAGAAGACGTTAGCCTCTTTCAAGGTACGCTGTGGCGCTTCGGACGCCCCGCCTTCGCGCACAAACATACAGCGCAGCGAAAGCTTGGTGGCGGTATCGCACGAGTAGCCCTGAAGCACGGCGAGGTTCTTCTCTTTGCTCAGATTCGGCGTGTTGTCGCGGTCATAGCCATAAACGCCCATGTGGTCGCGACGCGCACTCTCACCAATCACAAACACCACGTAGAGGTCTTTGACATCTTTTGGCGGCGTGTAGGTGAAGTGTTTAGCGGGATCGAACAGGTTTTTGGTGTCTTCGGCTTGGCTGTAAGAGCTGTAAACAAACAGGCCAAACGCTGACAACCAGTTTGACGGCGAGTAAGTCCCGGCCACGACACCGCCATAACTTGCCATCATGCGGTTATTCATCACGTCATGCTTGTCCTGCACTTTGCCCATCAGGCGCAGCGGCAGATAGCAGACTAAACCGGCGGCGATCAGCAGCACGACTTTCTTCAGCAGACCCTTAGGGCGCGTCTCTTTAAGTGCCGCCCCCGGCATCTTACTGGCCCACAGCAGCACCAGCGGCAGCAGGCTGAACAGCACCACCCAGCCCGCAAAGTGAGTACCAATCGACTCTTTCGACAAGTCGATGGAATCCGACGCCAGCGCGGCCGCTAAAATGCCGTATCCAATGTCGACATTGAACAGGATCATGTAATAGCTGGCAGCAACGGACGACACCACAATCACGCTGAGCAGCACGCGGAATACGGTTTTACCGGTAAAGGAGAGCAGCAGAGTCAGGAAGTAAACCAGCGCGAAACAGGCCAGCATTTCGACGGCAATCGATAGCACATTGTTATAATGCAGTTGGCCATAGCGTCGGAAGAAAATAGGTAGGTTAAGCAGGATCCCCAGATATAGCGCAATAAACAGTGAAATTTTCTGTTGCGATAGAGAACGTAATTTATGCATCAGTCAGTGAAGCTCTTTTAAGATAATCAAATGCGTTATGCTGCCCGCGCGTGCCGAAGTGAAAGGTAAAAATGACGCGTTAGAGTGCACTTCGATAACTTAATCTGACCGGCAAAAAATGCTTTTAGTTCACATTCAATCATTTCAGTGAATGTGATAACGTAACAATATTCATGAAACCCATATATTTCAATAAGATGAAAAGTCTATTATTTTGCTTTTTTTTCATCTTATTGAAGAATTATTGAGGAAGCGCTGCTTTTTTCTCCTGATAAGTGGTCGGGAATTGCAGCGTGAAGCGCGTTTTGCCCTGCGCAAGGCTGCTCACTGACACACTCCCCTGATGCAGCGCCATGATAGCTTGCACGATAGACAGCCCTAAACCGTTTGAGCTTCCCCCTTCGCTGCGCGAGGCATCGGCGCGGTAGAAGCGGTCAAAAAGCTTACTGCGTTTTTCGGCCGGGATCGGCTCCCCTTGGCTATCGACGTGAATCAAGGTATTGCCCGCCACCTGCTCCACCTGCACGCTGATTTCCGTGCCTTCATCGCCGTAGCGAATGGCGTTCGCCACCAGATTGCTTAGGGCGCGCTGGAACAAGATCGCATCGGCATACAGCGTGCCGCTCCCCTGACACACCAACCGCATATCGCGCTCTTCGGCCAAGCCTTCGAAATAATCCGCCACGCGCTCCGTCTCGGAGGAGAGCGCCAGCGGCGTAATGTTAAGGACCGAATGAGCATGAGAAGCGCGGGCCAAAAACAGAATGTTTTCCACCATGCGCGAGATGCGCTCCAGCTCCTCCATGTTGTTGGCCAGCAGGGTTTCATACTCTTCGGTGCTGCGCGGCTGGTAGAGCGCCACCTGGCAATGGCCCATCACCGCGCCCACCGGAGTGCGAATTTCATGGGCTAAGTCGGCGGAGAACTGTGTCAGGCGCTCATAGCCATCGGCAAGGCGGTCTAGCATGGCGTTAAACGACAGGATCAGCGGCTGAAGCTCCTGCGGGGCATCTTCACTGCTCAGACGTGTGCTTAGGCTGGTCGGGTGAATACTGGCCGCCTCCAGCGCCATTTTGCGCAGCGGCCGCAGACCACGGCGAATGACGCTGTAACCCAGCGCGGCGATCAGGACATAAGCCAGCAGTACCGCCCCCATGATTTCGAGGCGAAACGCCGCCAGCATCTGCGATTCGGCATTCATAAAATGCGCTGCTGATATAACCACCGTGCTGCCGTCCTGCATGCGCACCGCCGCCGAGATGAAGCGCACCGGCGTGCCATCGGCCGCGGTCAGCCGCTGAATATCAGCCAGCGTTAGCTCTGTGCCATCCGCCACCGGTGGCGTGTCGGGCAGTGCCAAATGAGACGGATTGACGTTGATGATCGGCGCGCTGTTTTGCAGGCGAAATTGCAGCACGTCCTGCTCGTTACCGAGCATGTTTTCAAACAGCTGCGGGCTATGGCTGAGCTGGGTCAGCGGGAAGTCCGTCGCCAGCAGTTGGCGGAAATACTGCACCCGGCCGCTGACTTGGTAATCCGCGCGGCGGATCAGCTCTTTTTCAATTGAATAATAGAGGTAGAACCCCACCGCGCTGACCACCAGCGCGGCAATCAGGCCAAACAGCAGAGTGGCGCGCAGAGTCAGGGAAGTCGGGCGTTTCGCCCTTTTGGCATGGGTTTTCACATTCATGGGCGTACTTCGCACACATAGCCAATGCCGCGCACGGTGTGGATCAGTTTGAGGTCAAAGGTGCGATCAATCTTGGCCCGCAGCCGTTTTACCGCCACGTCGACCACGTTGGTGTCGCTGTCGAAATTCATATCCCACACCTGCGAGGCGATCATGCTGCGCGACAGCACTTCGCCTTCACGGCGCATCAGCAAATGCAGCAACATGAACTCTTTATTGGTCAGAGGGATGATCTGCTCTTGGCGAGTGACCCGGCGGCGCAGCACGTCGAGGTGTAAATCTGCCAACGAATAGGTGTCTGCCTCGCGGGCCGACGGGCGGCGCAGTAAGGTGCGAATGCGCAGCACCAGCTCGGTAAAAGAGAAAGGTTTGATCAGGTAGTCGTCGGCACCCAGCTCGAGGCCGTGAATGCGGTCCTGCACTTCGTCACGGGCGGTCAGGAACAGCACCGGCACGTCGCTTTTCTTGCGCAGCACTTCCATCACCTGCCAGCCATTTAGCCCCGGCAGCATCACGTCGAGGATCACCGCGTCATACTCTTCTTCCAGCGCCAAAAACAGGCCGTCGGCCCCGTTGCGGGCTAAATCGACGCGATACCCCGCCTCGCCCAGCCCCTTTTTCAGGTAGTCGCCGGTGCTGACGTCATCTTCAATTACCAGTATACGCATGCAGGCTACCTATCAATGAGAGACTATTGGGCAAATACTTTAGCAGTTTTGTTTGTCATTTTTGATGACAATTTTGTCATCAAGTTGTCATCTCACTGTTCGGGTTTATCGTCCACTCTTAACTAAGCTATACCCTATAGCAAAAACACTATCACTTTGATCAACCTGCAAAAATATGGAGAGTTAACATGACGACTTCAACACGCCTGGCGGGCTTAGTCCTCAGCTCGCTTCTGATGTGTACCGGCGCATTCGCAGCAGATAACGTGATTAAACCGACGCGCGGAACCATCGACTCGGTGAATGATTCATCGATGCAAATCACCACCCGTCAAGGTGACAAGCTGGATGTGAAAATCAACGATCAGACCAAGGTTAACAGCGTTTCTAAAGGCCAGATTTCAGACATTAAAGCTGACAGCTTTATTGGTACCGCCGCCGTTCCACAGCCAGACGGCACGCTGAAAGCGCTGGAAGTTCACGTCTTCGCACCAAGCCTGCGCGGCAGCGGTGAAGGCTTCAACCCGTTTGAATCTGCCGATGGCAAAATCAACACCATGACCAACGGCACCGTCGGCAAGCTGGTTAACAGCAATGGCCGCACCCTGACCGTGAAATACCATGACGCGCAGAAAACCGTGGTTGTGCCTGATGATGTGCCAGTGGTTCTGCTAGCGCCGGGCGACCGCAGCTTGCTGAAACCGGGCGTGAAAATCGTGCTGTTCGCCGCTAAAGACGATAAAGGCAACTTGGTTGCTCGTGGTATCGCCGCTGGCAAAGACGGCGTCGCACCACCAATGTAAACGGCGTCTTCGTCAGTCTCCTGTGTCTAGCATTTTACTGACGATATTGCCGTAATAAGAGGCCAAACGATGCGGAACCCCCTCTTTTCGCGCCGTTTGGCTTCGCTCTTTTCGACTCTGCTTGATAGCACAGGAGCCTTCTTGTGAGCCATCAACCTTCGGTGAAACCTCTCTCGCCAGCCCGGCGTAAGCCACGAAAAATCCATCCTTGGCCTGTGAGGCTGTGCCACTGGATTAACCTGCTGGCAATGATTGGCATGGTGATGAGCGGCTGGGGTATCTACAACGCCGACCCGTTATTCGAATTTCTCACCTTCCCGCAAATAACTACGCTGGGAGGCTGGCTGGGCGGCAATATTGCCTGGCATCTGGCGGTAATGTGGCTGCTGGCTGCTAACGCGCTGATTTACCTGCTATGGGGTGCCTTGAGCGGCCACTTCAAGCGCGACTTTTTCCCTTTTACGCCAGCGTCCATCTGGCGAGACATAGTCAAAGCCATCACCTTCAAGCTGCCTCATAAGCTGGGTGAATACAACGCGGTGCAAAAAGTGATGTATGTCGGGGTGCTGCTGCTCGGCGCGCTGCTGGTGCTCTCAGGGCTGTCTATCTGGAAGCCAGTGCAGTTCAGCGCGCTGGTCTGGCTGTTTGGCGGCTTCGACATTGCCCGCTATGTGCATTTCTTCGCCATGAGCGGCGTGATGCTGTTTGTGGTTATCCACGTTTTGATGGTGCTTCTGGTGCCTAAAACCTTTGTCGCCATGGTCACCGGCGGCAAGAAAACGGCCTTAAAGGAGCACGCCGATGAGTGACAAAGCAGATAAGCCGAAAATTATCCTCGAGCCGGATCAGCGCAAGCAACTGGTGAATATCCAGCGCCGCCTGCTGTTACGCTCGGGCCTGACCCTTGGCGCGGTGTCGATGCTCACCGGCTGCAATTTGCAGGATGGCGACAATGTGGACAAGGTACTGTGGGCCATGTCGCGCTGGAATGACCGCGTACAGGGTTGGCTGTTCGGCGGGCAGAAGCTGGCGCAGACTTATCGCGCCGACCAGATCACTACGCCGTTTCGCTTCAATGCCTATTATCCCGAATACAACGTCCCCGAAATCGATATTCCTAACTATCGGCTGGAAGTGTCGGGCTTAGTGCAGAAGAAAACGCCGTGGACGCTGGAGCAGCTTCAGCGCCTGCCGCAGGAGAGCCAAATCACCCGGCTTATCTGTATCGAAGGCTGGAGCGCCATCGGCCAGTGGAGCGGCGTGCCGCTGAAAACCTTCTTGCAGCACGTCGGCGCGGATCTGACGGCCAAATATGTCGGCTTCAAATGTGACGACCGTTACTACTCGAGTATCGACATGGCGACGGCGCTGCACCCGCAGACCATTCTGGCGCTGGATTTCGGCGGCAAGCCCCTGCCCCCTGACTTTGGCTATCCGCTGCGTCTGCGCATGCCGACCAAGCTGGGATTCAAGAACGCCAAGCACATCGGCGCTATCTTCGTCACCAATGAATATCCGGGCGGCTACTGGGAAGATCAGGGTTACAACTGGTATAGCGGGATTTGACGCGGAAATGACGAGATAAAATGGCAGATAGCTGGCATAAAAAAACCGCCCCGAGAGGCGGTTTTTATTTTCGAAACCGTGTAGCGATTGAACGCTAACTTTTTCGAATAATTAGAAGCGGTAACCCACGCCAGCGATCCAGGTGCCAACGTCAACACTGCGGATACGAGACTGTTCGTAAGAAAAGTCCAGAGCAACGTTTTCGATTGGGTTGAACTGCAGACCAGCGCCGTAAGAGAAGCCGTAGTCGCTAGTGTCAGATTTCTGACGGTCAACAGTGCTAACACCGTTGGTGCCTTCGAATTTACCGTAACCCACACCCACAACACCGTAGATGGAAGCCCAGTCGTTCAGACGGTAAGCTGGACCAGCAGTCACACCGTAGTACTGACCTTTGTTGTAGTCGTCAGCGCTTGGGTAGCTGTTTTTCTCGATGTAAGTGAAAGAGCCGATAACGCCCAGTGGGTTGCTGTCTTGCTCGAAACGGTATTTCAGGTTGAAGCCGTTTGCTTTGTTAGCAACGCCTTGCATATCACCCTGAGCGTAACCTGCAGTTACGGTGCTGGTGTCTGCGAATGCGCTAGAAGCGCCCAGTGCTACTACGCAAGCTAATGCGGAAAGACATGCAATTTTTTTCATAACAACCACCTCAAATGGGAAACAAAAGTAACCTTCACCACGAAAATATAACAAAAAGCAGTGTGAAACTCTGCCTGATATAAGATGTCCAAAGCATCATATGGTGTAACAAGAAGTTTCCAATACAACATATCTTAATGATTATTAATGATTTTTTCGCCGAAAAAGTATAAGTGAAACTTATTGAACTTTTTACGATTAGCAGAAAATTCCTAAAGTTTTGCGCACTTTTCAATCAAAAAAGTGCAGGTTTTTCCGAAAGCTGAACCTAAAAAATAATTTTTTTGGATTTTTTCGCCCCTCTTTTCCCTCTACACTGAACCCTCAACAACACATCGCTCACAGTTTTTAGTGATAAAACAAGAATTCCGCGGAATCGGGATCACATTTAAGGCGCGAAGGATGACCGAGTCAGACAAAAATTCACCCGCAGACGGAAACACCACATCTCATAATATTTCTGCGGACCCGGCACCTGCCCTCCCCGCGATTGCCAAGTCAGCCTCTCCTCTTATTGCCGTGCTGCTGCTGTTGGTCGCCATGCTCTCTTTGCAGGGCGGCGCGTCGCTGGCTAAGACCCTGTTCCCAGTGGTGGGCCCGCAGGGGGTGACCGCGCTGCGTTTAGGCATTGGTTCTCTTATCTTGCTGGCGTGGTTCAGACCGTGGCGGATTAAAATGCGCGGCGGCAACCTGAAAGCCTTGCTGATTTACGGGCTGGCACTCGGCAGCATGAACTACAGCTTTTATCTGGCTATCCAAACTATTCCGCTGGGCGTCGGCGTGGCGCTGGAGTTCACCGGGCCGCTGGCGGTGGCGATGTTCTCGTCGCGCCGCCCGGTGGATTTCGTCTGGGTGATTCTGGCGGTGGTTGGGCTGTGGTTCCTGCTGCCTCTCGGGCAATCCACGGACAGCATCGACCTGAAAGGTGCCTGTCTGGCGCTGTTTGCCGGGACCTGCTGGGCTATCTATATTCTGGCGGGACAGCGTGCGGGCAGCAGCTATGGCCCCGGCACGGCGGCGCTGGGCTCTTTGATTGGCGCGCTGATCTTCTTCCCCATTGGCGCGTTTCAGGCTCACAGCTCCATCTTCTCGCTGTCCATTCTGCCGCTGGGCCTGCTGATTGCCCTGCTGACCTCCGCCGTGCCCTATTCGCTGGAAATGGTCGCCATGACCAAGCTTCCCGCCAAAACCTTCGGCACCTTGATGAGCATGGAGCCAGCGATGGCCGCGCTGTCGGGGATTATCTTCCTCGGCGAATTCCTTACTGGCACCCAGTGGCTGGCGCTGGCGGCGATTATTGCCGCATCGGCGGGCTCCACGCTGACCATTCAACGCAAAACCAAGCTGGAATCGGTGCCGGTTTCTCCGCCGCCGCCGTCTAATCAATAAGGTTTACGCGGCTCATCAGCATTCGCCAATCAGCCGCAATAACTGGTCAATCGCGGGCTGCGCCGGGCTACCGGGCAGCCACAGCGCCACCAGCGGGTGGGTCAGTCCGGCGTTGCCCAGCTCCGTATCCAACCTTTCGATATCCGGCCAATGGTCTGCGCCAAAGTGCAAAGGCAACAGCGCCCAGCAGGCTCCAGCACTGAGCAGCGGCTGGAGTAGCGCCAAGTCATTCACTCGACAGATGCTGTCCGCCACTTGCAGGCGCTGCGCCATGCTGGTCGGTAAATCAATGAACGGCATCAGTTGGCGAGTGGAAGCCAGCGTCAGCATCGACACCGCCGTCTGGCTGGCAAACACGCCGCGAGCCGCATAGGCCGCCAGCTCCACCGAGCCGGTAGCCCGCCATTTGAAGCGATCGCTGATCGCCCGGTTCATCGCCTGATACAGCCCGATATTCACCTCGCCGCGTTCTAATGCGGCTTCGCACTGCTCGCGAGGCTGGCAGAGCAAATCAACCAGAATGTGGTGCTGCGCCAGTTTGGCCGTCAGTTTGACGAGCGTGTCCCGAGGCATAAAGTTGTCGTAGGCGATGACCAGCCGCTGGGTGATTTGCTGCGGAATGTTCTCCGCCGTGCGATTGAACGCCTGCGCCTCTAGCAGGAACAGCCTCGCTTGGCGATACAGCCGCACTCCCTCGTCAGTCAGGGCCAAGGGGCGCGTGCTGCGGTCAAACAGGCTGTAGCCTAAATCCAGCTCCAAATATTCCAACAGTTGGCTGAGAGTGGTGCGATCTTTGCCGAGCTTCTTGGCAGCGCGGGTCAAATTGCCCTCTTCCGCCACGCTGGTAAAAGCTTCAATTTGCGCCAGTGAAAATCTCAGGGCGGCCATCCTTGCTCCTTAGTGCGTTTATTTTCATCTTTATCGACATTCTACTGGGGGAATTTCCCCCGCACAGTGATTTAACGCAATCTCTTTTGCCTCGTACTCTCTACTCCATCAACTGACGCCCCTATGGGCAATCGCACATGGAGTCCTATTATGAAAACCCTTTCCCGCACCTTATCCGCCACCCTTATCGGCTTAGCCCTCGGCGGCGCGATGGTCAGCAGCGCAGAGGCCTGTACCCGCGCCTTTTTGAATACTGATCCCGGCAATATTATCAGCGCGCGCAATCTGGACTTCTTCGGCCCGGTAGACCCTGCGCTGGTGATCACGCCGCGTGGCGTATCGCACAATGGCGGTGACGATGCCCACGCCGCACACTGGAAAACTCAGTTTGGCAGCGTGGTGATTTATGCCGATGACGCCTTCCCGATGGACGGCATGAATGAGAAAGGCTTGGCGGGCCACACGCTGTTCTACACCAATGGCAGCCAAGTGCAGCAGACCAATCAGGACAAGCCGGTTATCGAAAGCCGCGCGTGGCTGAGCTACATCCTCGATAACTTCGCGACGGTCAATGACGCGGTGAATGCCATCCAGCACGATGTGCGTCTGGTCGCCAAAAAGATGCCTATCGATTACGCGTCTGACACCAAACACATCGCCATTGAGGACGCCAGCGGCGACTCGGCAATTATCGAAATCGATAACGGCAAGGTGAACATTTACCACGGCAAGCAGTATCAGGTGATGACCAACCCGCCCTCTTATGACCAGCAGTTGAAGAATTTGGCTAAATACAGCCATGCGACGCGGGACCAAATCCCACTGGGGCTGGACGCCGATCAGCGTTTAGTTCGCGCCACCTTTGACCTGAAAAATCTGCCGAAAGCCGATACGAAAAATCAGGCTCAGGGCTTCCTGTTATCCGTGATGCACAATGTTGAATACCCAATTGGTACGCCGACCGGCCCGCACGAAAAACCGGTGATCGACGCCTATGCCAAATACAGCAAAAACCCGCAGTTCAACAAAGGCATCGGCACTTACTGGACCACCCTGTCTGACCTCAGCCACGGCGAATATCATTTCAAATCGACCTTCGCGCCTTCTCAGGTATGGGTGAAATTGGGTGACATTAACTTCGCCGCCGACCAGCCGGTGCGCAAGATCCAGCATCTCAATGACTATGCGGAAAAGGGTTGGGAAGGCAATGTGCTGGCGCAGGCCCAGCCGGTGGAATAGCTTTCGCCCAGTTCTCACGCCAAACCACGCCGCCGAGCGTGGTTTTTTTATGCCTAAATTCAGCCTGTTAAAAATATCTGCATTTTATTTTGATTTTCCTGCATCCAAATCGCGCTCTGGTTCGTATGTACAGATGTGAGACAAGACCTTGTCTACTTACCCTTAAAGGACCACATCATGAAAACGCTTATTCGTACCGCAATCTGTGCTTCGATTCTTTTCAGCACCGCGTCAATGGCAGCAATGATGTCCGACACCACCATGGTGGGCGGCGCGGCAATGTATCCGTCGAAAAATATCGTCGAGAACGCCGTGAACTCTAAAGACCACACCACTCTGGTGGCAGCAGTTAAAGCCGCGGGTCTGGTAGATACTCTGCAAAGCAAAGGGCCGTTCACCGTCTTCGCACCCACCGATGCCGCCTTCAACAAGCTTCCAGCAGGTACTGTGGCTAATCTGGTAAAACCTGAAAACAAGGCCACGCTGACCAGCATCCTGACCTACCACGTGGTGGCCGGGAAATATGAGATGAAAGATCTGGAAAAGCTGATCAAAAAAGGTGGCGGTAAAGCCGAGCTGAAAACCGTGAATGGTCAGGCGCTGTGGCTGATTGGCAATGGCCCGCACAACATTCAATTGAAAGATGCCAAAGGCGATGTTGCCAACATCAGCACCTATGATGTGCAACAGAAAAATGGCGTGATCGATGTGATTGATACCGTGCTAATGCCGAAATAAAACCGTCTATACTGGGTGCAGTGGCGAAAAATCCCACTGCACACTTTCGGTTTCGGGGCTGGCGAATGCATGAGAATTTAACAATAAAAAACACGCCGGATCCTTCCGAGGATCCCTTACGTGACCTGATGCACGCCATGGCTGGTGGGGATCGTCAGGCCTTCGAAAAATTGTACCGTTTGACTTCGCCGCGCCTGTTCGCCGTTGCGTTGCGCATGCTGCGCCGCCACGCATGGGCCGAAGAGGTACTACATGACAGCTTTATCACCGCGTGGAACCGGGCCGCTTCTTATAATGGCGCGCTGAGTTCGCCGATGACTTGGCTGACCCACATCGTGCGCAACCGCGCCATTGACTGGATGCGCGGCAGTGATAACCAGCTTGATGAGCTGGACGACGGCCTAGAGCAGAGCCTGTCGGTGGACAGCGATGAGCCGTTGCGCAACTTGCAGCACAACGCCGAAGCCAAAGTGCTGGCCGACTGCATGGCGCATCTGCCCAGCGAACAGCGGCAGAGTCTGGTGCTGGCGTACTATCAGGGGCTTTCGCACGGCGAAGTCTCAGACCATTTACAACAACCTCTTGGCACGATTAAAAGCTGGATCCGTCGCGCCCTTGAGCACTTAAAGAGCTGCGTGGGCCTATGAAAAACAGACGGGAATATCATGCCGCTCTGTCGGCGGAATATGCGCTGGGGACCTTACGCGGTGCGGCACGTCGCCAGTTTGAGATTGCAATGCAAAACGACCCAGCGCTGCAGGCCGAAGTCGCTCGCTGGCAGGAAGCTTTTACCCAACTCGACAATCAGCTGACGCCTGTCACGCCACCCGCGTCAGTGTGGAAACGCATTCAGTTGCAACTCGGGCCGGTGCAGCAGGCAGTTGCGCCAACCGACAAGGCTGCAACACCAAGCAGAATGCCGTGGCGCGGCTATCTTGGCTGGGCGCTGGCGGCGGGGCTGGCCGCTTTACTCTTGGTTCCGAAGCTGCTGGTGCAACCTTCGGCTATCACGCCGGTAGCCATTTTGGCTAACAGCAGCGCTGGCGGCGGGCAATGGGTGGTGAGCGTCGATAAAGATGCCAACCAGCTGACCCTCACTCCACTGCATTTGCAGGAGATAGCCAAGGACCGAAGCTTGGAATTGTGGACCATTCCGGCGGGCGGCAAACCACGCTCGCTCGGACTGCTAAATGTGGCGTCGCCAACCCAGCTGTCACTGGCGACCAGGATGCCTGACCCCGGCTCGACGCTGGCTATCAGCCTTGAACCACAGGGCGGCTCCCCAACCGGGCAACCGACCGGCGCTGTACTCTACAGCGGTGCGCTTGCGCTTTAATCATTACCCTTTAGCTATGAAAAGAAGTATTCCTGATTATTTCGCCGGGCAGCTCGGCTTGCCCGGCTTTTTTTATCTTTGCACTCTGACTCGCCAGCGTCATCAACTCGGTCTAGGATTATGGGCAACACCCCGACTCCGCTGTAAGGAACCGCCATGAAAGACTGGAATCCTGATCTCTATCGCCAGTTCGAAGCCGAACGCACCCGCCCCGCCGCTGAACTTCTCGCCCGTGTGCTGCATCCCAATGCCAAATTCATCACCGATCTAGGCTGTGGGCCGGGTAATAGCACCGAACTGCTGCAACACGCCTATCCCGAGGCACTGCTGACTGGCCTCGACACTTCTCAAGCCATGCTGGAAAAGGCGCGCGAACGCCTGCCTTCCTGCCGCTTTGAGAAAGTGGATATCCGCGAATGGAAGCCGACCCAGCCGCAGGACATTATCTACGGCAATGCCTCGCTCCAGTGGGTGACTGGGCACGAAGAGCTGATCCCGCACCTGATGCAGCAGCTCGCGCCAGAAGGCGTGTTTGCCGTGCAGATGCCGGACAACCTGTCGCAGCCTTCGCACCAGTTAATGCAAAAGGTCGCCGACCAGCCGCAGTGGAAAGATGTGATTGCTGGGGTGGATAACTCGCGCAAGCAGCTGCTCTCCACCGAGCAGTATTATGATTTGCTGGCAAGCCAAGGGGCGATGGTGGATATCTGGCGCACCACCTATTACCACGTGATGCCTTCGGCCAAGGCGATTGTTGATTGGCTGAGTTCCACCGGGCTGCGGCCATTTTTAGCCCCGCTGGATGAAACCCAGCAGGAAGCCTTCCTCGCCAGCTATCTGCAAGAGCTGGAGCAGGTTTACCTGCCGCGTGCCGACCGCAGCGTGCTTCTGGCCTTCCCTCGGCTGTTTTTAATCGCCCGCAAAAGCGCGCGCCATTAATTTCCCGCCCCTGCTATTTCACGGCAGATAATATATCCACTCTGCCGTGAAATAAAATATTACCAATTCCCTTTAGACTGCTCGCCGCTTAATAACACTTTGTCACCCAGGGTTATTATCACTGATAAGAAAAACTGAAGATAAAATTAAGATAGCTCTTAAAAACCTTCATAAAACCGCAATGAAAATGTAAATGATAAATATTATCAATTTATAAAACCCAAAATAATTCCAAATAAAAGAGATATAATTCAGTTAGTTGAAATTTATTTTAAATTTTAGGGTTGAAATCGACCCTGCCCGACCCTAGTGTATTTAACAGCACCAAGACAATGTGACGTTAAATATCCTTCTGCATACTTTTTATAGAACGCGTCATGTAAAGCATGACAAAAATTGCAGAAGTAGAATTATTAAAACGCTGGCTATCGCCATTCGTTTTTAACGATTTCATTGATAGCTGACGATTTAAGGCAGAATTTTAAAAGGTTGCTATACTTATTCCCATATCGAATTCGTATAACGCTTAAACTAAAGATAACTAAAGAGGATATCTATTATGAGTACCGCTAAATTGGTAAAAACGAAATCTTCTGAACTTCTCTACACACGTAACGATGTTGAAGAAGGCGTGAAGCTGGACACCATCAAAGTGTTGAACCCTTTGGTTGCAGAATACATCGACCTGTCGTTGATAACTAAGCAAGCCCACTGGAACATGCGTGGCGCGAACTTCATCGCAGTTCACGAAATGCTTGACGGCTTCCGTACTGCCATCACTGAGCATCAGGACAACATCGCAGAACGCGTGGTGCAGTTAGGTGGCGTAGCGCTGGGTACGGTGCAGGTTGTAAACGACAAGACTCCGCTGAAAAGCTACCCAACCAACATTCATACCGTTCAAGAGCACCTGAAAGCCTTGGCCGACCGTTATGGGCAAGTTGCCAACGACACACGTAAAGCGGCAACGAAAGTAGAAGATGAAGATACTGCGGATATTCTGACTGCGGCATCACGAGATCTGGACAAGTTCCTCTGGTTCATTGAATCCAATATTGAATAACACCAGAGTCCACATTTCGTCTTAAACAACTTCTAGCCTTTTAGAACACAACGGGCCAATGGTGAAAATCATTGGCCCGTTTTCTATTGATTTGGAGGATTTATGGCAAGTGGATGGGCACAAGACGGTGCCGTTCAAGATCAAATCGACTCGACCGTCGAAGACGCAGTCAATCGCGCGCGTCAAGCATTGGGCCACGGCGAAAGTGCTGAATTCTGTCATGAATGCGGCGAACCTATTCCCGAGGCGCGCCGCAAAGCCCTGCCCGGAGTGCAATATTGCATTGCCTGCCAGACAGCGCTCGACAAAAAGCATCAGGCAAACTCGGGTTATAACCGTCGCGGGAGTAAAGATAGTCAGTTGCGTTAATATCTTATATATCGCCTGCACATCGCGTCACAATTTCATTGCACCAAAATGGTACAAGCCACCTCGCTTCCCCCTCATATTTGCCCCCCAACAAGCAACCGATTGCTTCATTATTAGGCAACTGTTTCAGAACTTAGTTGTAAAAGTTAGAGTTTGATAGCAATAACGCAGCGTAACTGTTAATTAGCGATTGTTTAACAGCCACCAATTGGTTAATGATGAGCCGTTGCACCATAACGATCCATGTCAATTTGTAACATCGCACCAAAAAAGTGCGATTTGCGTTATTTAGCAAGCCTTAACGGTTCAGCACGCTTTTAAATCACTGAATTTTATATAACTTGCTCTGTGGCACGCTAATTGCATTAAATCGACGCAACAAATGCCGTTCCCATAATATGTATAAAGGAAATTAACTGATGAAGTCACTGTTGAAAGTTTCCCTGGCCGCGATGACGCTGGCCTTTGCCGTTAGCTCCCACGCCGCAGACAAAAAATTAATCGTTGCTACTGACACCGCATTCGTTCCTTTTGAATTCAAACAAGGCGATAAGTATGTCGGTTTCGATATTGATCTGTGGGACGCCGTCGCCAAAGAGATGAAAGTCTCCTACGAACTCAAACCAATGGACTTTGGCGGTATCATTCCTGCCCTGCAAACTCACAACATCGATCTGGCGCTGGCGGGTATCACCATCACTCCAGAACGTAAAAAAGCCATCGACTTCTCTGACGGTTACTACAACAGCGGCCTGATGGTAATGGTTAAGAAAGACAACGACAGCATCAAAAGCGTTGCTGACCTGAAAGGCAAAACGGTTGCAGTGAAGAGCGGCACCAGCTCCGTTGACTACATGAAAGCCAACGTACAGACCAAAGACCTGCGCCAGTTCCCTAACATCGACAGCGCCTATATGGAACTCGGCACTGGCCGCGCTGACGCGGTAATGCACGACACGCCAAACATCCTGTACTTCATCAAAACTGCTGGCAACGGCCAGTTCAAAGCCGTTGGCGACTCGCTGGCTGGCCAACAGTACGGTATCGCTTTCCCACAGGGCAGCGACCTGCGTGAAAAAGCCAACGCCGCGCTGAAAACCATCAAAGAGAACGGCACTTACGCCAAGATCTACAAAAAATGGTTTGATACCGAGCCAAAATAATATCTACCCCGCGTAGATACTGACGTTGTGCGTCAGTGAGTGAGAAGTTAACGCCTGCCAGCGCACCCCGTTGAGCAGGCGTTAAAAGTAATAGGTTTATCTGGAGAGATTACATGCAGTTTGATTGGAGCGTTATTTGGCCCGCTCTGCCAATCCTGCTCGAAGGCGCCAAGATGACGCTGTGGATTTCGGTCCTCGGTCTGGTTGGCGGTCTGATTATCGGTGTGATTGCGGGCTTCGCTCGCGCGTTCGGCGGCTGGTTCAGCAGCCACGTAGCACTGGTATTTATTGAGCTTATTCGCGGTACCCCGATTGTCGTACAGGTGATGTTTATTTACTTCGCCCTGCCAATGATGGTTCCTGATTTACGTATCGATCCTTTTACCGCCGCCGTGGTGACTATCATCATCAACTCCGGTGCGTACATCGCTGAAATTACTCGTGGCGCCGTGTTGTCGATTCACAATGGCTTTCGCGAAGCAGGTCTGGCGCTGGGTCTGTCGCGTCGTGACACGCTGCGTTACATCATCATGCCTCTGGCGCTGCGCCGCATGCTGCCTCCGCTGGGCAACCAGTGGATCGTCAGCATCAAGGATACCTCGCTGTTCATCGTTATCGGCGTGGCCGAGCTGACCCGACAAGGCCAGGAGATCATTGCCGGTAACTTCCGCGCGATGGAAATCTGGAGTGCGGTTGCCATTATTTATCTGATTATCACGCTGGCTCTGAGCTTTGTTCTGCGCCGCCTCGAACGCAAACTGAAAATTATATGATTGAATTTAAGAACGTCTCAAAACACTTTGGTAAGACCCAGGTGCTCCACGACATCGATCTACAGATTTCTCAGGGTGAAGTGGTCGTGATCATCGGGCCGTCTGGCTCCGGTAAATCCACCCTGCTGCGCTGCATCAACAAGCTGGAAGAGATCACGTCCGGCGACCTGATTGTCGACGGCCTGAAAGTCAATGATCCGAAAGTCGACGAGCGCCTGATCCGCCAAGAAGCGGGCATGGTGTTCCAACAGTTCTACCTGTTCCCGCACATGACCGCGCTGGAAAACGTGGCCTTTGGCCCGATCCGCGTGCGTGGCGCGAAGAAGGAAGAAGCTAACAAGTTGGCGAAAGAGCTGTTGGCGAAGGTTGGCCTGTCCGAGCGTGCTCACCACTACCCGTCAGAGCTTTCCGGTGGTCAGCAACAGCGCGTGGCTATCGCCCGTGCGCTGGCAGTTAAACCTAAGCTGATGCTGTTTGATGAGCCAACCTCGGCACTGGACCCAGAGCTGCGTCATGAAGTTCTGACCGTCATGAAGCAGCTGGCGGAAGAAGGCATGACCATGGTTATCGTGACCCACGAAGTGGGCTTTGCCGAGAAAGTGGCATCGCGCCTGATCTTTATCGATAAAGGCCGCATTGCTGAAGATGGCAAACCTGCTGACTTGGTGAATAACCCGCCAAGCGAACGTCTGCGCGAGTTCCTGCAACACGTTTCCTGATTCAACCAAAGCTCAATGAATAAACGGATATCCTCGGATATCCGTTTTTTTTGCCCCCTTTCCTACCCCACTTCGACATAAATTCCCTACACTGTTGTAACAACAACGACTCCTTGTATGAGATCCATCGATAAATCGCAGCTTTAAAAGTGAGGAACAATGCCGAATAACGACTGGAACGCGTTATCGCAACGACCATTATCCGAGAGACATAAACACCCTTTATTGCTTGTCTTGCCCTTCTTAATGCTGATGTTGATGCTGTTCAGCAGCGTCACACAAGCCGCCGCCCCGCAGCCTGCCGCCAACGCGGATGCCGATAAACAGAAAGCCTCCTATGCTGCGCTGGCCGATATTCTGCAAGACGATAAATCCCGCGCCGAGCTGATTGCTCACCTGCGCGACGCCGCCAAGCCGCAGTCTGGCGAGCAGCAACAGCCCGCCGCCGAGCCAAAATCTGAACAAGTGTCGCTGGTTGATGGACTGGTGGATACCAGCCAACGCTACGCCTCTCAGGTGATGCAGCGCGTCGAGCAACTCAAGGAAACCATCGATTCCGGGCCGAAGCGGGTATTTAATCCCGAGCGTTTTTTCCACGCGTTGACCTATTTTCTGATAACCGTGGCGGTGACCTTCGCCCTGTTCCATCTGATTCGTTTTCTGGTCAGCCCGCTGTATAAAAGGCTAGGCCGCTGGGGCCATCATGCTCGCCTGAAAGAGGCGCACTGGTATCAGCTGCCTGCCAGTATTCTCAGCGCCTTCGCGATAGATATCGCCATTTTGCTGCTCACCGTGGCCGCCGGAAACCTGTTCACCCAGTATGTGAACGGCGGCAGCGCGTTGATTGCTCGCCAGCAGGCGCTGTTCCTCAGTGCCTTCGCGGTGATTGAATTCTTCAAGGCGGTGCTGCGTTTAATCTTCGCGCCCAACTTCGACTATCTGCGCCCCTTCCCACTGCGCGACAAGACCGCCAGCTACTGGAACACCCGGCTGGCGTGGGTCAGCGGCCTGATTGGTTACGCGCTGATGGTGGCCGTGCCGATTGTTGCCACGCAGATTAACTACCCGGCCGCCGCCGTGGTGAACTTTGTGGTGATGCTGGCTCTGACTCTCTACGCCAGCTGGCTGATTCTGCATAACCGCAAGAGCATTCATCAGGAATTCAATCTGTTAGCCGAACGCTCGATGGCCTTTTTCAGTGTGATCCTGCGCACGCTGGGCCATATTTGGCATATTTTGGCCGTCAGCTACTTCATCGTGCTGTTCTTCCTGTCTCAGTTCGACTTCGCCGGCAGCCTGACCTTTATGATGGGCGCTACGCTGAAGAGTCTGGTGATCATCGCGCTGGGCGCCTTGATCTCCGGCCTGCTGTCGCGCTGGATTTTGAAACGCATCACCCTGCCCGACGACATCAACCGCCGCTACCCGATGCTGCAAAAACGCATTAACTCTTATATTCCCGGCGGGCTTAAAATCCTTCGCGTTCTGGTAGTGCTGTCCGTCACGCTCTCTCTGCTCGACGCGTGGCAGATTTTCAATCTGCACCAATGGCTGACCACCGAGGCCGGGCAGCAAGTGGTCGGTGGCGTGACGCATATTCTGTTTATTCTGTTCTTCGCCATCGTCTCATGGACTCTGCTCGCCAGTATTATCGAGCACCGTCTGGCGCTGGAGCTGAGTAACGGCACCCGCCCTAGCGCCCGCGAACGCACCCTGCTGACGCTGTTCCGCAATGTGCTGGCCATCGTGATTTGCACCATCACCATCATGATCATGCTGTCGCAAATTGGCTTAAACATCGCGCCGCTGTTAGCCGGTGCCGGTGCTCTCGGCTTAGCCATCAGCTTCGGTGCCCAGACGTTGGTGAAGGACGTGATCACCGGCGTATTCATTCAGTTCGAGAATGGGATGAATACCGGGGAATACGTCACAGTGATGGGTATTAGCGGCACGGTGGAGCGCATGACCATTCGCTCCATCGGCCTGCGCGACATTTACGGCGTGTATCACATCGTTCCTTACTCTTCGATAACCACGCTGTCGAACTACGAGCGCGAGTTCGGGGTTTACCGCGCCAGCTATCGCGTAGGCCGCGACGAGGATATTGATCAGGTCAACGCGGTACTGGCCGAAGCCGTGGAAGCCCTGAAGCAGGATGAGAGTGTGAAAGGCTCACTGCTCGGCGAGCCCATCTATCAGGGCGTAGTCGAGTTGGGCGACCAGTCCTTTAGCGTCCGCGTGCTGATCCGCACCAAAGCGCTGGAACAGTGGAACGTGCAGTATGCGCTGGACCGTCTGGTGAAGATCCACTTCCAGAAGGCGGGGATAAGTATGCCGAAGCAAGCAATGCGGGTGTTTACGGAGGAGCCTCCTAAAGCTGTGGGGGATGGCTTTGAAAAGCCATAGAAACTTTTCCGTGCGCTGCCAAAACCTTGCGTTGCCACGCAAACTGGCCCAAAGGGTTTTAAACGAAACCCTTTGGAATCCTGCGTTTTTTTGTTGCTGGTAGATCGAGGCTTCGCAGGGTTGGGATGGACGTGTTTCAGCTACCTCAGTGATCTTCGCGAAGTGCCGCCGCTTAGGCGGTTCCCGAATTTCAGGCTTCGAGCCATAGGTCTCGAACCATTCATTCGGCGTCACTTCTGAACGCGACCTACTGGCTTCTCAACCGTACCGTTTCAGTGATTTTTCCTTGCTCCCTCCCCTATTTAGGGGAGGGTTGGGGTGGGGTATTTCTCACATAAGCTACTGAATCTTATGCAATACCCCCTCCCAGCCTCCCCCTTACCAGGGGGAGGAGCAAACCCAGAACCTAACTAAAGCACACTGAAAAGGCACTGTTGAGAAGCCAGTAGGTCGCGTTCAGAAGTGACGCCGAGCAAGAGGTGGAAAACCGCGTGTCTTTTTACGCGGGTTGGAATCCCGCAGTGAGGGAACCGCCTAAGCGGCGGCTCTTCGCGACGATCACAGTGGCCGCTGAAACACGGCCATTCTGACCCTGCGAAGCCTCGATCACACAGCAGAAAAAACGCAGGGTTCCAAGGGAGGCGCGTTTACGCCTCCCTTGGTCGGTGTGGGCCGACGCCCACGAACTTGAACTTGAACTTGAACTTGAACTTGAACTTGAACTAAAGACCTGTTCGCGTGGCAACACAAGCCATTAAGGGGCTTTGGGGCTTGCCCCCACCCCCGCCATCATCCTCACCAAATCCTGCATGCCGAGATTCACCTGATTAATCACCTCCCCAGCGTTGCGGCTTAGCGTTACTCCGCCGCCTGCGCGATTAACGCAGTTGCCCATACCGTCGATGGCGGCCATTACGCCGTCGCGGATGCTTTGGGTGAGTTGGTCAATCTCTACGGCGGCTTTACGTGATTGGTCGGCAAGCGAGCGGACTTCGCCTGCTACTACGGCGAATCCGCGGCCCTGTTCCCCGGCGTGGGCAGCTTCGATGGTGGCGTTAATCGCCAATAAATTGGTCTGGGAAGAGATCCGGCGTATGGTATCGACCATCTCACCGATGCGTTCTGAGGTTTGGCCCAGCTGGCTGATGATGTCCGCCGTGCGCTTGGCCAGTGCTTCAACTTCTTGCATATCCTCTACGGCTTTTTGCACGATATTCACGCCCTGTGCGGCCGTTTTATCCGTATTCAGCGACAACTCGTGGACGTGAGTCATCATATTTTCTTGCTGGCGCTGCTGGTTCATTTGCACCGTGATGTCTTGGGCGATTTTTACCACCTTCACCACTTTGCCTTCATCATCCATCACCGGGTTATAGCTGGCTTCCAGCCATACGCTCTGCCCACGGCTATTCACTCGCTCGAAACGGCCGAGGATAAACTCACCGTTTTTCAGGCGCTGCCAGTGTGAACGGTAATCGTTGGAGTCTCGCCACTCGGGCATACAAAACATCGCGTGGGACTTTCCCTGAATATGATTCAGTGAATATCCCATGACTTTTATAAAGTTGGCATTGGCGGAAAGAATATTGCCTTCAGGGGTAAAGGTTATCAAAGCCATGGAGCGGTCGATGGCTTCTAATAAGCCATGATGATCGTGCGATTCGTTAATACGATCAGTTACATCGCTGGCTATTTTAATTATCTCGACCACCTTCCCTTGTTTATTTAAAACTGGGACGTATGTCGCTTCTAACCAAATAAGTGAACCGTTTTTGTGCAAACGCTTAATATTGCCGCTAACGGATTTACCCTGCTGTAGCCCTTGCCAGTGCAGCCGGTAAGCATCACTGGCAACGAACTCCGGGGTGCAGAATATCTTGTGGGGCTGCCCTACCACTTCATCGCGGGTATAACCTATGGTACTGAGAAATAGGTTATTTGCCTCCGTAACGATGCCTTGCGGTGTAAACACGATCATCGGAACTGCTTGCGAGAGAGCAGAGAATTTATCACGCCATGCCGTGCTGAATTGATGAGTGAAAAGTTGCATAGTGCAGTGACCCTGTGGCTGATAACGTGAATAAGGGAATAACACGTGCGCTAACTATTTAAATCTACAAAGATTGTAAATTTAAAAATTTAGCTTAACCCTGGGTCGGTGTATTTGAAGGCTGCTAGAAAAGATAATAAAAGTAAAAAAATCAAAAAAAATTTACGCCATGAATAATTTCACTGGTGACAAAGTGAACTTTTCTTATTGTGAATTAATCATAATTTAAACTACTAAAAAAGGAAGGGGGTCGTTAGGATTTTTTTTAGCCTGAGATATTTATACCTCTCAGGCTAATTAAATGCGGGGAAGAAACAAGGCGTTAGATTAGCCCCAACGCTTCCCTGCCCAGCTTTTTTGCTGCCAAGGAGTGAGGAAAGTCCAAGCCACGAAGCGGCTAATTTTATTCCCCTGGGTCATTTCAACGGTGCGGACGTCCGTCGCTTCCAACTCTTCCAAGGCTTCATACAGCAGCGGCAAGGTGGTTTTCTTCGATACTAAAACGGTGAACCACAGGCAGTTTGTGCGCTTCTCGGCGCTCTCTTCGGCCATGCGAACCACGAAAGCTTCTTCACCCCCTTCGCACCACAGCTCATTGTGCTGGCCGCCGAAGTTCAGTTCGGCTTTGCTTCCGGCACGGCGATCGAGGCCAAGATTTTGGCGTTTGCGCTGGCTGCTGCCTGCCGCTTCTTCCGCGGAACCGTGGAATGGCGGATTGCACAGCACGGCGTCGTAGCGCTCATCGTGACGAATAATGGTGTCGAAAATACGCTGCGGCTTCGACTGCAAGCGGAAACGCACCTGATTGGTCAACAGCGGATTGGTCGCAACAATCTTCTTCGCGGCGGCCATTGAAGTGGCGTCAATCTCACTGGCAGTGAAACGCCAGCCATATTCGCGCAGACCGATGATTGGGTAGATGCAGTTGGCGCCCACGCCGATATCCAGAATTGCCAGATCCTTGCCTTTCGGGATCTCACCATTGTTGCTGCTCGCCAGCAGGTCAGCCAAATGGTGAATGTAATCAGCACGGCCTGGGATTGGCGGGCAGAGATAATCTGCCGGAATGTCCCAGTTTTCAATCTGATAGAAGTGACGCAGCAGCGCGCGGTTGAGCGCTTTAACAGCCTGCGGGTCGGCGAAGTCTACTGACAAATCGCCCCATTTGTTTTCAGAAACGAACGGGCCAAGTTCCGGGCTGCTAGCAATCAGGGCCGGGAAGTCATAGCGGCTACGGTGGCGGTTACGCGGGTGCAGGCCGCTTTTTTCCTGCGGGAAGATTTTCTTTTGTTCCACCTGAATGACTCTCCGGTATTGTTTGATAAACGAACTATTTCTGAAAACGAATGGCTTTCACAAAGGATTAAAAATTTCTGGCGCGTAAGATACCACAAACTGCCCCCCTCTGCCGGACGTAAAAAAACCGCCATTGGCCCAGCGACCGATGGCGGTTGTTTATCGCGAAGCCTTACTTATGAAAATAGGTCTGTTGCACGAAATCGGCAAAGTCCTGACACATGGCTTCGTCGCCGTCGGCGCTATCCGCTAACACGCGTTTGCCGTCTACCACACGGATGTGCGCATTGAGGTCGAAATCCGCCGCAGGCTGTTCACGCTGCGCCGCCGCTTTCATGGTTTGCTGCGCCTCTTCCCACGCCGCCGCCACGGTTTGGTTGCAAGCTTCGGCCAGATAATCCGGGTTGAAGCCCTCGCCGGTCAGGTTACGCAAGGTTTCGTCATGGCTAATGCTGTTGCCCGGCGTCCAGTAATGCTTGGCTAAATCCGGGCCGATGGCCGGATTGTCGGTCAGATAACCATCGCGTTTAAGGAAGAAAGCGCGAGTCTGCTCGACGGCCATCAGCGCTAACAGGTAGCCCTGATAGGAACAGGCAGATTCCATCGATAACAAGTGAGGAATAGCCATGGTAGGCCGCGGGCTGCCGGTGACGCCCAAAATGTGAGTTTCGACATCACGCGCCAGCGCCAAAATCGCCTCTGGAGTGCGCTTTTCGTCCGGCCACTGATAGAGCTGCCATTCGAAGTACGGCACCAGCAGGATGTGACGCTCATTGAAGGCACGCATTGGCTGGCGAGCCGCGATGCTATCGTGGATCAGCGTATCCGGCACTGATTCGCCCTGAGCATTCTTCGCATAACGCTTCAGCCAGTCGGCATCTTCCAGCAGACTGTCGCAGAACATGGACTGGGTTTCGGCATAAGCCATAGACGTCGGCGGGAACTCTTGCGAGAAGCACGGCGCGTTCTGGCGAATATTAGCGAAATGCGCCGCGTGGCCGCCCTCGTGGAACAGGGTATTCAGGCCGCTACTGCCGCTGCCCACTTGGTCAGGCTTGGCGAGGCTGGTGAAGTTAATCACGCCGGAAACCCAGTCGCCGTTGTCATAGAAAGTGGGCACCGGGCTGTGCATAAAGCCGTTTTCATACTTACCTTCGCGCACCAGCAGGTCGAGCTGCATTTCTGCGCCTTGGAAGTCGATATGCAGGCGCTTAAAGCTGTCAATCCAGCGACGCAGCGAGTCGGCAAACGGGAAGTAAGGGTCAAGCTGGCGAGTAACGTCTCCGGCGCTGGCAAAACGAATGTTCCACGGCAGCAAGGCACCATCGCCTTTACGCGCCACCAGCTCATTCAGGCTACGCACGTTGCCTTCGCGGGTCTGCTCTTCGAAGCGATCCAGAATGGCGAACAGCTGTTCCGGCGTCATGCGCTCGGTTTTGTTGACCTTATAATCGAAATAGTTGCGGTAGCCCAACTGGCGCGCAAAACGGTTACGCAGCCCGACCAGCTCCGGGAAGCCGTTGTGCAGCAGCCACTCTTCCAACTCGCGCAGCGCGGTCTGGGAACTGCGGCGGTAAGCCTCGTTTTCATTGTTGGCCTGATTGGTCAACAGCTCGCCGAGAGAAGCATTCACCCGCTCGCCTTTGGCATTGATATGGGTCAGGCGGTACGCTTTGCGCTTGGCGAACAGCGCGGATTCGGCCTGAATGATTTCATCCAGCAGCGCCTGCGCCTGCGGGTCTTCAATGGTGTTGCAGTCAAAGAAGCGATACCAGCCCTGAAGGCCTTGCAGCAGCGCCTTGCCCTCTTCGTCGAGAGTCAGTTTTTCCAGCGAGGCGATGTGCTCGCGCAATTCACCCAAACGGCGGGATTCAGAGATAAAACGCTTGTGGGCAGTCTCAGCTGCCGCGAAGTCTGCCGACACGTTCTCGTCGCCAGTTCCCATGTAGTTCTGCCAGAAAAGTTCTTCTTTGGCCTTGTGCACCCGCAGATAATCGTGATTTAGGGCATTAAAATAGTCTTGAGCCTTTTTCATGCAGTCTTCTCTATTGATAGGTAACGAGATTATGCATTGAGTGTATGTTTAGACGGCGGTTCTGTCGACATGAGAGAACCGCGATTGTTACGAGGATGTGAGGCAGGAAAGCTTAGTTTTTCTTTACGAATTCGGATTTGAGCTTCATCTGACCAAAACCGTCGATTTTGCAGTCGATATTGTGGTCACCTTCGCACAAACGGATGCTTTTTACTTTGGTGCCAATCTTAAGCATCGACGAGCTGCCTTTGACTTTGAGATCTTTAATCACGGTCACCGAGTCGCCGTCCACCAGCGTGTTGCCATTGGCATCAACCACCACCAGCGCGTCATCCTGAGTATCGGCATCCCCTTCCAATGACCAAACATGTCCACATTCAGGGCAATTGAGCATCGCGCCGTCCTGCCATGTGAATTCAGAGCTACAAGCCGGGCAATTTGGTAACTTTTCCATGTATTTATCTCGTTAAATTATTTTTAAAAAAATGAGTAAAATCATAAGAGAAATGATTAATAACGAGTATTTTACCTTTTCAGGACGGTGATGGGTAGATTTATGGGCGGAAATGCAAAATCTAAATCGAAAACCGTTCTGCTCCCTCCCCTATTTATGGGAGGGTTGGGGTGGGGTATTTCTCGCCTAAATCACTGAGTTTTCTGCAATACCCCCTCCCAGCCTCCCCCTTATCAGGGGGAGGAGCAGAACAGATTCTGACTTGGTTTTAGGTTTGGGTTTGATCCCTCCCCTCTCAGGAGGGGAGGTTAGGTGGGGTGTGGGGTTTGTCGCATTGAGCCTTGAGTTAAACCACTCCTCATCCCAGCCTTCTCCTCTGAGAGGAGAAGGAGCAAAAAGCCACCTAAAACACCTGTTCAATAATCATCCGCGCTTCCGCCATATCCGGCGATACCCCTGCCCCTACCAGACAACAGATGATTTGATTGATCAGCGCCTGCGGGATAGCCCGCTCCCCGCGCAAACACGCGTTGGTGAAGTCCACTGTGGTGGCGACATCTTTACTGTCAGGCAGGTCGACGTCGGTGAACTCCTGTTTCTCGGCCAGCACTTGCTGCTCGCCGTTGGCCAGAAGATAGATAGCCGGGCAGCGCTGCGGGTTGGCGTACACCTCGCCTTCGGTGCCTTGCGACAGCAGTGCGCGTCCTTCCACTTGGCGGAAAAACGACGACACTTTCTGGATATATTCTGGATGCGACACGCTCGACAGGCGCAGCACATCTTGCTTGCCAAAAGGAGTGATCAACTTGGCTAGGGTGTGGGCGCTGTTGCGCACGCCCATCTGCCAGCGCAGTGCTAACTGCTTATCCATTGGCGGGCAGAGCACGGAAACTGGCACGAAAACCGGCTGCTGGCCTGCGTCTAACTGCTGCTGCGCCTGCTGCTGGCTCTGAGCGGCTTCCACGCCGAGCTGGCGGAAAATCTCCGCGCTGGTGATACGGGTCGGGTCTTCATCGACGCCGTGAACCAGCACCGGGAAGCCCAGTTTGCTCAGCAACATCGCCAACAACGGCGTCAGGTTGGCCTGCTTGCGCGCGCCGTTATAAGTCGGGATCACAATCGGCATCGGGCGATCGGCGGGGGCTTGCAGCTGCATCACCTGCTCTTCCATCGCCTGATAAAAGCCCAGCATCTCCTCTTCCGACTCGCCCTTGATGCGCAAAGCAATCAACAGGCCGCCGAGCTGTAAATCAGGCACTTCGCCCGCCAGCATCTCGCGATAGAGCGCCAGCGACTGCTCGCGGTCTAGGTCACGGGCGTGGTTCTTTCCTCGGCCCACTTCTTTAATCAGTTTGGTGTAATCCATTGTTCTGCCATGTGATGAAAATCTAATAAGGCCAGCATAACTCAGCCAGCAATCAGGGAAAACGCCGAACGCGGGTCATTTGTCCGAATTGGCGTTGACCATCGCCTGCGCCAGCGGGCTGGCATCGCCTTGCAGATCCTTCAGGCCATCAATCACGCCGTTGACGTCTTCGGCGCTGCGGTTCTGGCTCAGTTTCCATTTACCCTCGACTTTGCGCGCCACCAGCTCAAAACCCACAATGCCTTTCAACTGCGCGGCGATGAAGTTCTCTGGGGCATCAGTCACCGCCCACGGCTCTCTCTGGCCCTCTTCATGCTGGGTAGTCAGGGCTTTGAGTAAGGTTAACAGCCAGTCGGGGCTGTCGATAATCTTGGCTTCGCCGCTGACCTGCACCGTGGCGTAGTTCCAGGTCGGCACCGTTTTCCCGCCGTTTTGCTGCTTCGAAGGATACCAAGACGGCGAGACGTAGCCCTCAACGCCCTGAAACACCACCATGCAATTGCCGTTTTCGGCCAGCGACTTCCACTGGGCATTGCCGCGTGAAAGATGGGCGCGCAGCGTCAGTTGGCCGTCGGCGTCAACATCAACTAAAAAAGGGATCGGGTTGGCTTCAAAACCTTCAGGCCCGTTGGAAATCAAAAGCCCCAAGGGATACTGGCGGATAAGCTCCGCCTGAGCCTGAACGTCTTGTTGTTTAAATGCAGCGGGTAAATACATTGAGGAAGTCTCTTAACCGTCAGTTATGAATCTATTGATAACGACGATTAAGAGAACAGTAAAGAGACAGTTTTGCGCAAAAAAGCTGATACAGCTTATTTAGCGCGTTTTGCGGCGGCGTTTGACCACTTTAGTGGTGCTTTTTAACAGGTCCGGGCGCTTCACCGAGCCGGGCGCGGGCATTTCTCGCTGCTCAATAGGGAAAATCGGCAGCGCCGCCAGCAGCCTTGAGCCGTAATTTTTGCTGATCAGCCGACGGTCGTAAATCACGATTTCGCCCCGGCATTCGTGGCTGCGGATCAGACGCCCCACTTGCTGAATCAGGTTAAAGGATGCGCTCGGCAGGCTCTGTACTTCAAACGGATAGCGTTTCAGGGTTTTCAGCCACTCGCCCTCGGTCAAAATAACCGGGCTGTCGATGGGCGGGAAAGCAATCTTGTGAATGTGAACCTGCGTGAGCAGATCCCCTTTGAGATCCAACCCTTCTGCAAAAGATTGCAGACCAATCAGCACGCTCGTAGTGCCCGCTTCGACCCCCCGACGATGCTCTTCCACCAGTCGGTAGCGCGGCTGATCTCCCTGCACCAGCAGCATCAGACGCAGGTCGGGCATCAGGCTGACAAACTGCTGCAAAGCTCGGTTACTGGCGAACAACACCAGTTGGCCTTTGTGCTCACCTTTGGCTAACTCAGCGCGGAAGAAGTCGGCCATCTCTTCCAAATGAGCCGCCTCGTTGGCCATCATCGGCTCATTTTTCATCTGCGGAATAACCAGCTTGCCCTGCTCAATATGGTTAAACGGCGAATCCAGACTGACGAAGCGATCGCCCGCCTTTTCATTCAAACCGGTCATCTCTTGCAGGCGGGAGAAGCTGTTTAGCGAGCGCAGCGTGGCGGAGGTGATCACCACGTGAGGCACTTTGCGCCACAGCAGCTTTTCCAGCTGTTCGCTGACACGAATACCCACGCAGTGCAGCATCAGATGGCTTTGGTTGTCGAAAAACTCCCGCGTCACCCATTTGCTGATTGGCGCGTTAGAGGCTTTTTCCATCGCCGCCAGCCGCCAGAGTTTGCTCATGGTTTCGAGATAACCCAGCATGCGGCTCATGTGCAAAATCGCCCGGTGCAGTCGGCCAATGTCGTGCTTGCCGGTCTTTTCGCTCAGGTCGTTGAGCATAAATTCCGCCAAACCGCGCAGCGCGTCAGTCAGTTTAAATAGCCGCGCACACTGCTCGGTCAGCTCGGGAGAGAGCGCACCCATCTCGAAACGGTGCTCGGCTTCCGGCGCGTCGGGCGGCAAATATTGGCTTATCTGCTGCTCAATCGACAGCAGCAGCTCGCGCATCTCGGCGCAGTGGTTGTGCAGGCGCTCGGCGTTGGTCAGCGGCGGCGGATTTTTCGGGGTAAACAGGCCAAGGCACTGCTCAATCTGGCGGACAAAGTTGTCGAGTTGCAGATGATTCCACACAGCCGAGATATTGGCATCAACCTCCAGTGCGTCGCGGGCGACATCCGGCAGGTGGTGACCTTCGTCGAGCACCAACAGCAGATCTTTGGCCGGAGGCAGCACCATGTCGGACTCCAGCGCGGCCATCACCAACGCGTGGTTGGTCACCACCACGTCAGCAGTTTCAATCTCTTTTCGCGCCACAAAATAGGGGCACTCTTTATAGTAGTGGCAGTTGCGATTCAGGCAGTTAGCCTTGTCGGTGCTGATTTTTTCCCACAAAGAGTCCTGAATGGTCTGCTGATAGTGGTCACGCAGGCCATCCCACTGGTAACGCGCCAGCGCGGTTTCCAGCGTTTTGGAAAATTTCTGCTCTTCGCTGTTTGAAGGAGCCAGCTCGTCGCCGAGAAACAGCCCCAAATCGCCCTGCGCATTCTCATTGCTCATCATCGACAAGTTGCGCGGGCAGACATAACGCCTGCGGCCAAAGGCACCGGTGAATTTGAGGTCAGGAATAATCTTTTTCAGCAGCGGCAGGTCTTTGCTGTAGATCTGATCCTGCAATGCCACATTAGCGGTGCTGACGATTAACGGCTTTTCTTCCTCGCGACTCACGGCAATACCGGGGATCAAATAGGACAGGGTTTTGCCCACGCCGGTTGGCGCTTCAATCGCCAAATGACGTGCAGAATCGCCAGAAAACGCCTTGGCGACCTCAGCAATCATCTGTCGCTGTGGCGCTCGGGAGATAAAATCCGGAATTTGTTGTTGCAGGGCTTTGTACCACTGGCTTATCTGATCTTTTACTGCGGGGGAAAGCGCCATTCATCCCTTATAAAATTGAGTTATCAAGAAATTCTGCTACCCATTGTCCCACAGACCGGCCTGCGGATCAGCCTGCAAATCCTGTTTCGGAAGATGTAAATCTAGGTGCATTTGTAAAATAAAAAGAAAGTTCATTTTTTTCTGTCATAAATCGATCACAAACATAAGGTAAAAAATCCTCGCTGTGAAAATTTCAGGCACACATTGAAAGCACAGTACATGAGATGACTCGCGTCCTTTAATAAAAACCTTTTAGTCTCTTTTTATATCAATAGAGATAATGGGAAAGCAGGGTATAAAAAATGAAACATAAGATTCTGGCATTATTAATTCCTGGTTTACTGATTGCATCCGGGGCACACGCAGCCGAAGTTTATAATAAAGACGGAAACAAACTGGACCTGTACGGAAAAGTTAAAGCCGAACATTATATTTCTGATAATGCCGGTGTTGATGGCGACCAGACTTATGTTCGTTTCGGTTTTAAAGGCCAGACACAAATTAACGATATGCTGACTGGTTATGGCCAGTGGGAATATCAAGTTGCTGCAAACCATTCAGAAGCTCAAGGCACCCAAGACACCAAAACCCGTCTGGGCTTTGCAGGTCTGAAATTCGCTCAATACGGTTCATTCGACTACGGCCGTAACTACGGCGCACTGTATGACATCGAAGCTTGGACGGATATGTTCCCAGAGTTCGGTGGCGACGGTTACACCAAAGCAGACCGCTTCCTGACTGGCCGTGCTAACGGCGTGGCAACTTACCGTAACCGTGGCTTCTTCGGCCTGGTTGATGGTCTGAACATCGCCGTTCAGTACCAAGGTAAGAACGAAAACGACGGCCGCTCTCTGAACACAGCTAACGGCGACGGTTACGCGCTGTCTACTACTTACGCCTTCGGTGATTCAGGTGTGAGCGTCGGTGGTGCTTACTCTTCTTCTGACCGTACTTCTGCACAAACTGCAGTGCGTTACGGTAAAGGCGATAAAGCTGACGCGTGGACTGGTGGTCTGAAATATGACAATAACAGCGTTTATTTAGCCGCTATTTATGCTGAAACTCGCAACCTGTACGGTATTTCCGTACCGGGTAGTCTGGCAGGCACTCCTGCATCCGTTAGCGGCTTCGCAAATAAAACTCAGACCTTCGAAACTGTTGCTCAATATCAATTCGATTGGGGTCTGCGTCCATCACTGGGTTATGTACAAACCAAAGCTAAAGATATTGAAGGCATTGGCGATGCAGACTTGGCGAAATATATCGACGTAGCGACCTATTATTACTTCAACAAAAACATGTCAGCCTTTGTTGATTATAAAATCAACCAGCTGAACGATAATAATACACTGAAACTGAACAACGACGATGTTGTTGCGTTAGGTCTGGTTTACCAGTTCTAACCGGTAGTAAGAAGTAACCTTCATCAAATAAGACCTCATTGTCATAAATTCTCTGTGAACACTTCGCCGGGCTCATCCCCCGGCTTTTTTATTGCCTGTCTCCCGTAACTGATTTTTCACTCTTCCTTAATCCTATGAATCTGCTACAGTTTTGGAGGATTTTCTTACTAATACTAAAAATCAAAGGTGATAGTGAATGAAAAAGATGACGCTGTGCGCCACCAGCGCGCTGGTTATGCTGGCTCTGACGGGCTGTGCGCCAAAAGCTGCTCAAGACCAACAGAAGCTGAACGACCAATCGGTGATGGCACTCAACTGGTTCCAACAGTCTGGTGAATACCAGGCGCTGACTTATCAGGCTTTCAACGCAGCAACCGTCGCCTTTGACAATGCTAAGCCTTTGGATGGCAAGCCTAAAGCCGTCGTCGTCGACCTCGACGAAACCATGATTGATAACAGCGCCTACAGCGCGTGGCAGGTTAAAGCCAACAAGCCATTCGACAGCAAAACCTGGTCTGAATGGACCGCCGCCAAGCAGGCCACCGCCGTGCCGGGCGCAGTGAATTTCGCCAACTACGTTAACTCACACGGCGGCACCATGTTCTATGTGTCGAACCGTAAAACCAGCGAATACGCCGCCACTCTGGAAAACCTCAACCGTCTGGGCTTCACCGGCGTGAACGAGAAAACCCTGTTACTGAGCAGCGACACCTCGAACAAACAGGCGCGTTTCGACTCCATCAAAGCCGCAGGTTATAACATCGTGATCTACGCCGGTGACAACCTGAACGACTTCGGTGCCGCGACCTATCACAAAGACAACACCCAACGTCGCGCCTTTGTGAACCAGAACTACAAGCAGTTCGGCACCCAGTTCATCGTGTTGCCAAACCCACTGTACGGCGACTGGGAAAGCGGTCTGGCAGCGGAATACAACAAGCTGACGCCAGAGCAGAAGCTGAAAGTGCGTGATGCAAACTTAAAAGCGTGGAACGGGAAATAACCCCTTAAGGTCGTGGGCGTCGGCCCACACCGACCAAGGGAGGCGTAAACGCGCCTCCCTTGGAACCCTGCGTTTTTTCTGTTGTGTGATCGAGGCTGCGCAGGGTTGGGATGGACGTGTTCCAGCGGCCACGGTGTTCGCCGCGAAGTGCCGCCGCTTAGGCGGTTCCCTCGCTGCGGGATTACAACCCGCGTAAAAAGACACGCGGTTTTCCACCTCTTGCTCGGCGTCACTTCTGAACGCGGCCTACTGGCTTTTCAACCGAACCGTTTCAGTGGGCTTTTGGATTTAGGCTTGTTCTTTACGATTGGTTAATTCTTTCACCCCAACACCTTAAACATCAACGTAGTTGGCTCAAGCTGCCCTTGCGTTGACATCGCATACTGTGGGATCTGCCCGGCAGTCTCATAGCCTAGCGAGCGATAAAGCCCCTCGGCGGCTCCTTCGGCGATGGTATCCAGCACCAGCAGTTGCTTACCGGCGCTGCGCGCCACCTCTTCAATCGCCACCATCAACGAACGCGCGATGCCCAAACGACGGGCCGCCGGGTGTACCATCAGCTTATTCACTTCTGCGCGATGTGCGCCATTAGCGGGTTGGCTCACCGCCAGCTGTACCGTGCCGACAATCTTGCCGTTCAGCCGGGCCACCAGCAGCCGACGCTCGCCGCTGGTGAATGCCGGAATAAGCTTGTGCCAAAACGCCAACGCCTGTGGATGCGCGAACGGCGGGACAAAGCCAATGCTCGCCCCCTGCTCTACCGCCAAATTTAGGGTTTCCGCCAATTGGTCGAGGTCCGTTTCACTTAACGCGCCATCTACCACTTCTGTGATTGCAACTTCATGAGTTTTCGACATACCGGGCTTCCTACTGATGATTGTTTGGGAGGTTAAGGTCGGGAAATAGCAATCAGGTAATGAGCATCTTCAGGGCCGGGAACATGGAAAGCCGAGGTGCCGAAAAGCAGAAATCGCATGCTGTCCCCCTTCTCTAGCCTGAACTGGCGCTGGTCGAGAGTCAGCTCCAGCACGCCCTCCAGCACCCAGACATGTTGCTCAAGGCCCGCCACCGGCGGCGAGTCATAGGAGATCGTGGCTCCCGCCTGTAGCTTGCCGGTCATGAGTTCAACGCGATAGCCATGAGCCGGTGGCGACACCGAACGCCGCTCAAATCCGGTCGCCGTGTCGCGCCACACCGACTGCTGCCCGTGACGAATCAGCTCCGGCGGGTTATCTTCCAGCGCCATTAACAGCCGAGAAGTGGTTAAGCCATAAGCCGCACTCAGCTTGCCCAACAGAGACGCCGTCGGGCTGGTTTCCCCCCGCTCAATCCGCGAAAGCGTCGCCCGGCTAATCCCCGTTTGTGCCGCTAGCACCTCCAACGACCAGCCCTGATTCACCCGCAACCAAGCCAACCGCTCCGCCAACCGCATATCATCATTTAGGTTTTCATCTTCCATCGCCACGCCCCTTAAATTCTCAATATCGAGAATTTATTCCATATATGAGATTTAAACAATGTTTGCTTTTGCTCCTCCCCCTGATAAGGGGGAGGCTGGGAGGGCTGATGGCTCCCCACAAAATGCAGACAGGCATAGCTGGATATGATCTACTTTGTGCGCCAACAAAAAGTAAAGGTCACCTGCTATGC